>MAAC01018265.1_pt1 | contig 74644 bp, 59 predicted proteins | sample 1115981 | NCBI WGS metagenome assembly MAAC01 (sample SAMN04961126, study PRJNA320927) | seawater metagenome | isolation source: sample BD02T64 sea water enriched with oil for 64 days | place: USA:Gulf of Mexico | collected 2013-07-27
GAAATTATTTGCGGAAAAGAGACATCTGACGAAACGTTAGCCCGTGCTTTTGATTACGTTCTTCAGATTAAGAAGACGCCGATTGTTGTTAACGATTCTCGTGGCTTCTTTACATCACGTGTTATTGGTACCTACATTAATCAAGGTATTGGCATGCTGGCTGAGGGGCTTAACCCTCAATCTATTGAAGTTGCGGCTCAATCTGCAGGTTTCCCTGTGAGTACATTAGCTATTAGTGATGAGCTTAACTTCACCACAATGCGTAATATTAGCTTGGCTGCAAAAGCGGATTTGGCTGCTGAAGGAAAAGAATTGCCAGATTCACCGATTTCAGCGGTTCTAAATCAAATGATCGATGAATTTGGTCGTGAAGGTAAATTGGCTGGTAAAGGGTTCTTTGATTATCCAGAGAAGGGTAAGAAGGTATTGTGGCCTGGTTTGAAAGACGCATTTGGCGGAGATAAGGAAATTCCGTTTGAAGATATGCAAGAGCGATTTTTGTTTGTTCAAGCGCTAGAAACAATTCGTTGTTTTGATGAAGGCGTTATGACTTCAATTGCTGATGCTAACATTGGTTCCATTATGGGGATTGGCTTCCCACCTTGGACAGGTGGTGTGATCCAGTATATCAATGGTTACGGATTACGTAACTTTGTGCAGCGTGCACAAGAGCTGGCTGCAAAGTACGGTGATGAGTTTATACCACCAGCTTCATTGATTGAAAAAGCTGAAAAAGACGAAACATACGTGTAAATTGTATTTCATCTTTAAGTAAAAGAAGGCCCCGTTATCGGGGTCTTTTTTTTGCCATTATTTTCTGCAAGTAACGCTTTTATTTCTATGGTTTATACTTGGTTCTAATAAATACTTATCACAGAGCAGTGGTTATGCGGAGTTATTGTAAATACCATCCCTTAGAATCAGCTATTTGGCATAATCCCCGAATAGACGCATTTTATTGTGAAAAATGTGTTGATGGGTCTGAAAGCGCGGGGGGGCATGGCGTAGCAACATCGTTGGTGTCGGGTGAGGATCTACAGTATCTTGGCAGTGCAAATAGCGCTGCGCCATTTTGGGAAGTGCTGCCTGATATCTTCGCGTACCCTTTCCACAAGAATGCAGCCATTTTTTTAGGTTTATTAATTGTTCTTGGCGGAGCGGTAATGCAAGTCGGGGGGATTGTTTCTCTGGTGGTGTTGTTTGTATTGCTGGCATTGATTACTAAGTACGGTTTTTTGGTTATCGCCTCTACTGCTGTAGGTAAAGCTGAGCCACCTAATGCTTCTGAAGCGATGAATGGTGGTTTTGATGTGCTGGGAAAACAATTGTTAGTTCAGTTGTTTTTTGGTGGATTTATCTATGTAATCGGTATGGTTGGAAGCTCGTTTTTGGACTTTTTAGCTTTTGCATTAGTGGTGTTTGTCTTGCCTGCCAGTTTAATGATGTTTGCGGTGGAGGAGGATGTCGCTAGCGCGGTGAATCCTGCTGATTTGATGCGCTTAATCGGACATGTTGGTTGGGCTTACTTGTTGTTGTATCTGTTCTTATTTTTATTGTCTGGAGCCAGTATGGGAGTGGTTGCGTTATTTTCTGGGGAGGTATCTGAGAGTGTTTTACTGACTATTTTTATGGCAAGTACGTTGTATTTTCTAATGGTGGCGTACCGCTTAATGGGCTACGTCATTTTTCAGTATCAAGCGGAGCTGGGTTTTGTTTCTGAAGATCAAAAAACCAAAGGCCGGCGGCGTAAGAATGTCAATATTGTCGATGCGAAGGTGGGTGTGTTCATTAAAGAGGGTTGTTATGAGAAAGCACTTAAGCTGTTACACAAAGAGACGAAGTTACGCCCCAATAGTGTACAAACACATGAGAACTTAAGTCGACTGCTAAAAGCGATGGGGGATAAGGAGCGTTACCAGGAGCATGGTAATGTATACATGAAGATCGTATACGGTTTTGGAGATGAGTCTCGGTTATACTTTTTGTATTGTCAGTACCATGATGAAGACCCTCGCTTTATTCCCGATGCACCGGAAGTTCGGCATTGTTTGGCGGAGCAACTCTATCAGCGCGGAAAGTTTAAGGGGGCATTGGCACTGTTGGCAAATTTACACAAAGATTCGCCTAATTACCTCGAGGTGCCCCATGCTTATCTATTGATGGCAAGGGTGTTGTTTGAGGGTATGTCAAACCCGAAAAAAGCATTGCAATTCCTTGGGTTTATTAAGAAAAATTACCCCAAATATCCGAATAAGGAGGCGATTGTTGAATTAGCTGCAGCTTGTAAGCAAGCAATGGAGTGATGTGAATACAATGTTAGCGAGTGACCATTATTGTATTCACACAATTCCCTACAAACGGACTCTTAGTCTAAGAAAAAATCTGGCATTAATTGACTGTCATCCAGCTCTGGATTGACGCGATAACCACTGAAATCTTCTATCCCTTCTGCTCGTAAAAGGTCTTCGTCTACAAAAAAGTTAGCGGTTGTCGTACGGCTGTCTTTGGTAAGTATGCAGTAAGCTGCATCTGCCATAATTTCCGGCGTGCGAGAGGCGTTTACAACATGTTCCCCACCGATATTATTTTTAACCGCGGCAGTGCCAATGGTTGTTTTGGGCCATAATGCATTGAATGCGATGCCGACCGATTTAAATTCTTCTGCCATGCCTAATACACACAAACTCATATTATATTTTGAAATGGTGTAGGCAACGTGTCGAGCGAACCAGTTTGGGTTTAGGTTAATAGGAGGTGAAAGGGTGAGAACGTGAGGGTTATCCGCTTTTTTTAAGTGAGGAATAGCTTTTTGAGAGACTAAAAATGTGCCCCGATAGTTAATTTGATGCATTAAATCAAAACGTTTCATCGGCGTATTTAATGTGGGTGACATACTGAGAGCGCTGGCATTGTTTACCAGGATATCAATACCGCCAAAGGTTTCTACGGTTTTCTTGATAGCCGCATTAACCTGCGCTTCATCACGGACGTCAACAACCAGTGCTAAAGCCTTCCCGCCAGCAGCTTCTATTTCTTCAGCGGCGGTATAGATAGTACCTTCTAGTGTTGGATGTGGTTCCGTGGTTTTTGCCGCAATTGCGATATTGGCACCGTCTTTCGCAGCCCGTAATGCGATTGCTTTACCTATGCCTCTACTGGCCCCAGTTATAAATAATGTTTTGCCTTTCAAATTTGCCATATCTTGAACCCTTTATTTTAACTTTGTTCTAACTACGGTGTATTATCAGCCAAAACTGTCGGCCAAGCAAGCGCTTGGTTAGCGGTTTTGGCTGAATTGAGCTTAAATGAGCTTTCTTTGAGAAAGCATTGGCTAGTGGGTATATTGATCTACACTTCTAACTAGGGTGTGTAATGTCGGTTAGGAGAATGGAAATGACAGAAGCAGCGTTGGCGCTGGAGCCTAGTGTGGATTTGTTTGATAAGGCGGGGAACTTGGAGGTAATCACCTTCAGTATTGATAAAGCACAGTATGCGATTCCAATTTCTCAAGTACGTTATATAGAGCAGGATAACCGTAAAACCACTCGTGTGGACTCGGCAAACGGGGTAGTGGAAGTTGTTCAATATCAAGGTGAGACAGTTCCCATTTGTGAGTTTTCAGAAATGGTGAATGTTGAGTCTGAGTATAAGCAGAATGTGGTGTTAGCTGAACTGTTAAAGGCTCGGGAGCTTGATCATATTGGGTGGATGGATGCATTAGAAGTGTCTTTGCGTAATGGTGTTGAGTTTACAAAAGCAAAAGACCCTCACATATGTGCCTTTGGGGGTTGGTATGACACCTTCGAAGCAAATGATGAGGTGCTCGCTGAGATCATGGTTCGGTTTGATGAGCCTCATAAGCAGATTCATGGCTTAGCTGATGTATTGCTGGGAATGCTTGCAGAGGGAGATAAAGAAGGCGCCCTAGAGCGCTTTGATAATGCTAAGAAAATTACTTTAGGTCGATTATTAACCTTGTTTCAACAGGCAACCGACCGTGTGCAAAGCCTAATTCGGCCTGTATTAGTTTTTGTTGCTAGAAAAGGCGGTAAGCCTCTCGCTGTTCGTTTAAACGCGATTAATGAAATTGTGACCTGTCATGAAAAGCAGTTTGCCCCTTATGATTCAAACATGACCAATTTGGGAAAGGAACTTGAAGTAATTGTCGGTTATTTGCAGAGTGAGGGGGCTGAGGCACCAACAATATTGCTGGACTGGCGTTTACATGATTAGGCCAATGTTTAAACTATCGCAGGCATAAAAAAGCCCTCTCATAGAGGGTTTTTTTATGCCTGCGATTCAGCTTCTATTCAGCTAGAGAGCGTTACTCTAACATTATCAGTGATTAACCCATCGGCGACAGAGTCGCGAGGACATGATAATGAAAACGAAAATACGTATATTGTTAGGAGCTACAGGGTTGTTATTGGCAGCATCAATTCAAGCTGAGTCGGCGTCGCGTTATGAATTTGGAACGGTGCTGGAGTCGCATCCTATTATGGAGATATCTCGACACCAGGAACCCAGGCAGCAATGTTGGGATGAGCCCGTTGTGTATCAAGAGCGACGAAATCAATCTGCTACAGGAACCATATTGGGAGGGATTATTGGCGCTGCGATCGGTAACAAAGTTGGCCACGGTCGAAGCAATAAGCGTGTTGGCGCCGTGGCAGGAGCAGTATTAGGAGCAACGATTGGTAATGATCTCAGTCGAAAGGGGCGGCATGGCCATAGTTATCAAGCGGTGGAGCAACGATGTCGTACTGTTTATGACGTGGTAGAAGAGGAGCGGGTGGTCGGCTACAAAGTTAAGTATCGTTATGCCGGGCATACTTACACGACAGAAACAGCAAAAGACCCAGGCAGTTCCCTACGATTAAAAGTATCGATTGAACCGATGGAATAAGGTTGCTGATAGCTGAGTTTATATATTGAGCCTGGATGGTGATCAGTAGCGATAGGTTGTAAACTTATTGCTAGAATTCATAACCATATATATTGGGTGAGGTACGTTGTGATTAAACAATGCCTGTTGATAATTGTTTTTTTAATTACTGCAAGTAGCAATGCTGCGTGGTCTGCGGGGGTTAATGTGGAGCAAGCAGTAAAAAGTGTAAAAAAACAGTATTCAGGAAAAGTGCTAAAAGCAGAACGGATTAAGAGTAAAGGGCCGAAGGTATTTAAGGTAAAGCTGCTCTTACCGGGGGGTAGAGTCAAAAATGTCTTTGTGGATGGTTCAACGGGAAAGGTATTTGAACCTTGATCAGGAAATGGCTGTTTTTTCACAAAGTTATAAGGAGGGGTTACGTTGCGCTTATTGGTGGTAGAAGACGAGGTCGCACTACAGGAGCAATTAAAGCACACACTTGAAAAAGCGGGTTACAGTGTTGATGTCGCATCTGACGGTGAAGAAGGTTTATTTCTAGGAAGGGAGCACCCTTATGACTTGGCTATTGTTGATTTGGGATTGCCTAAATTGAACGGTGTTGATCTTATTCGGCGCTTGAGAGATGAAAATCATAACTATCCAGTATTAATACTGACTGCCAGAGGTAATTGGCAAGACAAAGTTGAAGGGCTCGAAGCAGGAGGTGACGATTATGTCGTAAAACCGTTTCATTTAGAGGAGGTGATGGCGCGGATTAATGCGTTGCTTCGCCGTGCTGTGGGTTTGGCAAAACCTTCGGTAATCTATGGGCCAATTGAGTTGGATACAGTGGCTCAGCAGGTCAAGTTGAATGGCCAGCAAGTAGAGTTAACCAGTTACGAATACAAAGTAATTGAGTATCTGATGCTGCATCCTGGAGAAGTTGTTTCTAAAACCATATTAACTGAGCATATTTATGATCAGGACTATGATCGGGACAGTAATGTGATTGAGGTGTTTGTGGGGCGTTTGCGTAAGAAGCTAGATCCTGAAAATAATGTTAAGCCTATTGAAACGTTACGAGGGCGAGGGTATCGCTTTGCGCTAACGAAAAATGAACAATAAGGGAATATAATCTTATGTTCACTTCTTTGCGAGGAAGGCTATTTAGCTCAACACTTATCATTCTGGTGCTGTTTCTTGGGGGTACAGGGTGGGGATTGCATCAAGCATTTACTCACAGCGTAAAACAAGGTGCGCAAGAGCAATTACAGCTGCATTTGTATAGCCTGCTCACCGCAGGTAATGAAGTTGATAATTTATTGTACCTGCCAGAGGTACTGCAGGAGCCCCGTTTTAACACGTTAAGTTCAGGGTTGTATGGTGCCGTGCTTAGTGGGCAGAAGCCTGATAAAAAACAGGAAAACGAAGAGCGAGTCTCTGTTTGGTTATCAGGGTCTTCACTTGGGGTAGATTTTTCTTCTGTAGAAATGCTGCTTCCTGGGGGAACTCAGTTTGATACGGTTTTTGATGATGGCACTACATTTTATCAATTAGCATTAGGTATCGTTTGGGAAGGTGCTGGAGGAATAGAACGTACTTACACATTTGTTGTGAGGGAAGATGTTGAGCGCTATCAGGCTCAGCTCACTTCATTTTTAGATGTTTTGTGGAAGTGGTTGCTGGGATTGGGTTTGATTTTGTTGGTAACACAATGGTTGGTCATGCAATGGGGTTTGTCTCCGTTACGTTTGTTGGCGCAGCAGGTTGCGTTGATTGAGAAAGGCGAAAGTCAACGTCTAGAAGGGCGTTTTCCTTTGGAAATATCACCTGTTGTTAATAACCTAAATCAGCTGGTTGCTCATGAGCACCGGCAACGTGAACGTTATAAAAATACACTTGGAGACCTGGCTCATAGTTTAAAAACGCCATTGGCAGTCTTACGTGGTGCTACCAGTTTGACTCAGTCGGCTGATGTGTTGCCTGAGGTGGTTGAATCGCAAGTAAAACGAATGGATCAAATTGTTGAATATCAATTAAAACGCGCAGTGGCATCATCGGGTGCGGTAAAAATAGGTAAAGCTGTGATCATTGATGTTGCTTGCGAAAAATTACTTTCAACACTCGACAAGGTATACCGAGATAAAAAAGTACACGCATCCATTGAGCGGGAAGGGCTGAAAGCAGAAGCATTAAAGTTTATAGGTGATGAAGGAGACCTTTTAGAGATTATGGGAAACCTTTTGGATAACGCTTATAAACACTGTGATCAAGAAGTCAAAGTAACATTAAAGTTGGGAGAGCAACAGCAACAGGCTGTTTTGTTGTTTGAAGATGATGGTCAAGGTATCCCAGAGGAAGTGGGAGAACGAGTGTTAAACCGAGGTGTTAGGGTCGATACTGTAATGCAGGGGCAAGGTATCGGGTTGGCCGTTGTGCAAGATATAGTGACAGGATATCAAGGGAAAGTGAGTGTTGGGCGTTCTGCGGTATTAGGTGGCGCAAGTATTTTTATTGAAATCCCTTGTGTTACTAATGATTGAGATCCATGGTTAAACGTTCGATCCGCGTACCTAAAAAGAGGGGCCTAAAACCATTTATTTATTTTTTCTACTAGTAGTGAATGAGTGATGGGTTTTTTAAGATAGTCATTCATACCTGCCTCTAGACAAAGTAAGTGATCTCCTGGGTTGGCATTGGCAGTAACGGCAATAATGGGGACTTGAGCCATTGGCCCAGATGTTTTTCTGATGAGGCGAGTTGCTTCATAACCGTCCATAACGGGCATTTGACAGTCCATTAAAATTAAATCCACCTCATTGTAATTGGCAAAATCAACAGCTTCCTGTCCATTGTTACAGCTAAATACAGCAAGATCCATTTTCTTTAAAATGCCTGAAATAACCAGTTTATTAACGTAATTATCTTCGACAACGAGTACTCTGGTTCCTGGTGCGACGGTTGATGTTGAAGCAGGTTGTAATGAGAGTGCATCTTGGCTTTCGGGGATGCCGACAGATAGGTCGACCGACACATTTGTTCCTATGCCTGGTGTTGAATCAAATGTGAGTGTTCCATGCAGAATGCCAACCACGCGTTTGCATAAGGCAAGACCTATTCCTAGACCTCCTTGTCGGCGAGTTAGGGAGCTATCAACTTGTTTAAATGATTCAAAGATGGCCTGCTGCTGGTCAGTAGGAACACCACAGCCTGTATCTTCGATGTAAAAGCGAAGACCTATTGTACTGGTACCATCGTCGTTGTTTGGGTTCGTTTTTGCGGATAGATTAGGGGTTACAGATAATGTGACGTTGCCGTTTTCGGTAAATTTGACAGCATTATCTAATAAATGCGAAAGAATGATGACCAGTTTATTTTTGTCACTGCTGATAATGGGAGGAATGTTTGGGTCAATGTTGGTGCTATAAATAATCCCACGTACAGCGCAGCGCATATCTAAGTTCTTTGATAGTTGCTGTAGCAGGGCGTTAAGCTCAATTGGTTCGTTCTGTTGAAATAATGTTCCAGCCTCACTTTGGGTAAAGGTAAGAATATCTTCGACCATGCCTAACATGTCGTTGCTTGAGCGTTTGATGGTACGAATATGTTCTTGTTGTTCTTCATCCAAATGAGTGAATTCCAGGAGTTCGGTTGCACCATAAACACCGTTCATGGGAGTGCGGAGCTCGTGGCTTATGACCGATAAAAACTCATCTTTGAAATGGTTGCTTCCTGCAAGTAGGCGATTGGATTCCTCCAATTGCGCTTTCGCGGCCGCTTCTATTTTTTGATTTTCACGACGTATTTGATTGATTCGATCACCAAGAGCCATGGAGAGCAAGATGGTTTCTAACGCTGCACCAGTATGAGCGGAAAGTGATGAATATTCGTTAAATGGGATAATCCCCATTAATGTGAGCAGCCACACAACGGAGCCAATAACTAGGCAGATCCAGGCAATGAGGAAGTAGCGGGCAATGGATAAATGTTGCTTCAGAGCAATCACACCCGCAGTGATTGCATTGCCTATAATGAATAGGGTTAATACGACAACAGACGAGTGAAATGGGTACGGTTGAAGAATTAGCACTAACAAAATATTGATGATGCATAAAACAATGATAGCCCAGAATATTTTGTGAATAATGGGTTGACGTTCTCGGGTATGTAGAAAGTTCTGGCAGAAGAGTGCACCAAATATTGTTGGCCCCATGGCCATAATCATATTGCACCCATAGGTAATGTTAGATGGGTCAACAAAGGGAAGTATTTTTCTTAAAATACCGTCGGATGAAAGGGTAAAAAGGAAAATGGAAATAATATAAAAAACGTAGAATAGGTAACTTTTATCTTTTGTTGAGAAAAATATAAATAGGTTAAATAACCCCATGACGACAAAAATCCCGTAAAAGCTACCGTGGGCGTATGACTTTATACGTTCGTTAGAAAGTAGGTGATCAGCATCGAGTACAGAGATGGGGGTGATAATGGGCGAATCACTTGTTATCTGAAAATATACGGTTTGTTCATTGTTTGTTTGTTCTGTTAAAGGGAAAGCAAAGCCTTGGGTATTGGATTGTTTCTCTTGAGTGAACGTTTCATAACCTGAATGAAGTTCTTCGTAGGTGCCTTGTTCGTTAAGCGAATAGAAGTGAATAGATTTTATATGTGGATAATTTACTTGGATATACCAGGTGCTATCGGTTTTAGGCAGTATCAATGTAGCCTTAGCCCACCATGTTGATGAACGTTTACCGAGCTTAGGAATGTTTTTTTCTAATGGCGTAAAAGCTAGTCGAGTAATTTGTTCGAAGGTAAGTGCGTTGGACGGATCTTCAAGTACCATTAAGTATGGAGTGAGCGGTAGTGGCTTTCCATTCTGGATGGTAACGGATTGACCTTGTGTGACAGCACAAAATAGGCACGCTGCTACAAAGGTAAGTTGTCGAAATATGCGCGGTAGTAACAATTGATAAGGCATAGGCTCAATCGTTGGTGATTATTAGGAGTTATGTGCATCATAAAATGGATATGATAATACAGGCTATGGAACCTTAATAGTTTAGCTAAGAAAGCTGAGGGAGGTGTTACAAAGCACAAAATATCTAGATTGATTGCGTCTTAGCGACGGGGAAACCTTACGTTTAACGTTATAAGCAACTTTGTTTACATTTTGTTAGCCTCCGCCAAAAACTGCGAATAATTGAAGAAAACCTGCGGCTAACCCTAGGATGGCGCCAATGCCGATCAACTTCCATTCGTCCTCCTTGAACGCTGGTCTGAGGATCTCTTGGAATTCAGAAGAAGAGAGTGACTCCATTCGGGTTCGCAGCAGTTTTTCAATGATCTCATGTTGCCCCTCACTGAACGCTTGGTTATGGGCGAGCTCGTCTTTGGCGATAATCAGTGCCATATCTGCGGCACGATACTTTAAATCGATATAACTTTGGGTGCCTATAAAAGCTTTCGTTAAGGGGTTTCCTACACCCATAACTCCCCAACTGGTGGTTTCATCAATGGATTTTCTGATGTGGCCTTGGATCATCTTTTTTGCCCGGTCGGATTTGGGGCCAGTTAGCATCGCGTGTAGAATATTGTTTATTGTTATGACTTCTTGTGTAGTGATTCGACAAAGTACTCTGGCCACTTCTGCTTGACGCTTTAGGAACAGCCCTTGAAGTCGGTAGGGTCCAATTTTGATGGGCTCTAATGGCTCAAATATCACTTTCAGAGCAATAACATTAGTGAGATAACCTACCAATAAACCGAATAATGGCAATATCCACCATAATGGGTAGAAATACCACACTACCATTTGGATTAGACCAAATAACCCACCGAAATAGATTCCTGATTTGATAATAAACTTAAATTCATTGTCGCCGGCTTCTTGGAAAATTCGATTCAGAAGCTCTTTGTTTGCTGTGAGTTTTTCAACAACCATACCCTCTAAATCAAATAGGTCGTCAATGTTGGTACCGACGTCTTCGAGTATTGTATTTGCCATATCCGGCAATTGCTTTCTGACGTTTTTATAGATATTGGTGCGAACATTGTTGGGGAGGTTCTCCCATAATGTGGCATTTTCTTTGATCATTAACTCGTCAATATACTCAACAATACGTTGATCCATCATTTTAACGAGCTCTTTGGCGAGCCGGTCGCGATCAATTTCACCGTATACCTCTGCAACATTAGCCAATGCCGAGAGGCCTTTTTCAACGACAACCTTGGCCATCTTTTCGGCTTTAGAAGGAATGACGCCCTGCCAGCCGATGAGTAGTGGCTGATAACCCAAAAACTCCTTTGGCACGAACATGAGCTGAATAGCTAACCAATTAGTGCTCCAGCCAACAATAGCGGCAACAACAGGAATGCTGAGGTATTTCCATAAGTCTGGGTGGGAAAGGATATCTGTAATCACGGTGTATGAGCTTATTTTAGTATTATTTAATTATTGTTTTGCGTGAGTGCTGTCTCGGATGTTTTCCGATCAGCTCTTGCATAATGTCAGTTTAGACGTTTTTCGAGATTTTACGCGATGGACGCTGATTACGGTATCTATTTTTTGAGCACAGAGAGGCGACGAGAGGGATAGAGGAGTAGAGCAGTAATATAAATAGTTAGGTTTGGTTTTGATGGCGGCGTATAGCGGATGCCAATACCAATAATAACAATGCAACTAGCGATAAAGGGGCAGGGGATGGGATTGTACTTGAAGAATGTTCAGAGAGTTCTTTGGATTGTTGTCGAGCACTTGTCATGCTGGCTGCGATCGTTGTTGTATGGGACGTTGTGTTCAGGTTGTACGGCTGGGCCAAGCTACCACTGGAAACCGATGAAGGGGGGCTAATGTTAGCAAAGGCTGTATTAGGAAAGGATGAAAACACCAAACCTAGTGATGCAAAGCTGATAACCATGAGCAAAACACCAAGCCAAAGTGATGTCTTGGTTGTGTGGCTGGGTTGTGTGTTATTTTCAGTATATTGTCGCGTCGCCATCAGTTATCTCTTTGTAACCTTGACCTGGTAAAGTACAGGAACGTGCCATTTGGCATATAACTTTAGTTAGGATAAACCAAGGGGCTAAAAGTGGTATTTTTTTGTATTAAAAGTGTGACTCAGTTGGCTTTTTTGGCTGTAAATCGATCACTTATTGATTGATAAATAAAAATCCTTGGTTGAACAATGAGTTGCTGTTAAGTGCTCTTTTTGCGACAAGTTTGATACTTAATAGAAAGGCTCAGCGGTAAGGCGTGGCGTCAATAATATCAAGCTGGTCTTTGTGAAGGTGTTGTTGTGCATATTGCTCCCATACACGTTCTTTGAGAAATACTTGGTAGAGTTCGTGATCAATATGCTGCTTGTCCCGCATGCTTTGCAAAATTGATAATGCCTGACTAATTTGCATGGGTTTTTTATAAGGACGATCTTGTGATGTGAGTGCTTCAAAAATATCGGCGATGGCCATGATGCGAGCGGGTACGGACATTTGTTCGCGGGTTAGTTGTTTGGGAAACCCCGTTCCATCCATTTTTTCATGATGACCACCTGCATATTCGGGCACCTTCTTAAGGTGTTTGGGGAATGGGAGCGAGTTCAACATTTCGATAGTGACACGCATATGATCGTTAATTTTATTTCTTTCAGTGTCATTTAATGTTCCACGACTAATACAGAGATTGGATACGTCAGCGGGGGATAGTAAGGGGTGTTGGTTACCACTGGAATCTTTCCACGTAAGAGTGGAGATTCGCTGAACTCTGAGCTTATCTTGATCAGAGAACAGTTCTGTTCCCTTGTTGGCTCGGTTGATAAATGTTTGATCGTCATTAAGTTGGGTGATTTTGTTTTGATAAATTTGTTCTGTATTTGTGTCCTTGCCATACGCTAGGCAATGTTCAAGATAAGTGCAGTATTCTTGCTGTTTAATGAGCTCAAAGTGTGCATTGATGCTTTCTATACCGTCGCGGAGACTGTGTAGTTTGGTGGATTTATCCAAAATGGAATCAGGGGTGGAAAGTTTTCCACAGTCATGCAGCCAAGAGGCAACTCTTAATTCATACCATCCATCGGCATCAAGAGAAAATGAGGGGAAATATTTTGTGTCATGACAGGTCGCTTGAGCTAGTAGTTCTGTGATTACGGGTACGCGCTGACAGTGGGCAGAGGTATGGGGCGATTTCGCATCAATTGCTTTTGCAATACATTGAACAAAGGCATCGAGTAAGTTCTTGTGGTCTTGTAATAAAATTTGATTTTCAAGAGCAATTGCTGCGTAAGTGCTTAACGCTTTGATAATGGGCTCTAGATGGACATCAAATACACAGGGTTCGTGAGATATAGGGTCGATTGCGTTAACTAACTGCAAAACACCAATCACGTCATTTGCGTGATTAATTAATGGTACTGATAAAAAAGAATGGGAGTGGTAATTTGATTTCTGGTCAAAGGCATGTGTTCCAGAAAAATCAAAAGTAGGGTTGTCATAGGCATCTTGTATATTAACAAGCTGTTTTGTTATTGCGGTAAAACTTGCAATGTTTTTATGGTTAGGTACGTTGTTAGATGTTCCGTCTGAAATATAAAGCGGCAACGCATCAAAACAAATGGGGGTTTCTGATGTGCCCCCTAGGTGTAGATTCAGTTTTTTATTTTTTAGAATAGTAAACTCTAGCGCAGGGCCATAATCTTTTTGGGTTAATAGATAAAGTGTGCCACCTTCGGCTTGGCAAATGGTTTGGGCTTCGTCCAGAATTGCTTCAAATAGCCGGGCAGACTCTTTTTGGCTCGCCAGGCGGATTAATAGATTGTGTTGTTGGTCTAGCATAGTGTTGTTTTCGATGCTGATGGCGACCAATGAGCTTAGAGCTTCAATGATATTTTTGTCACTTTGATGGAATATGCTTTGGTTAACTTTGTTATGAGGAAGGTTATGAGGGTTGTTGTTTGAACGATTATGTGAACTTTCATGATGAGCGTTAACGAGTTGTAGTACGCCGATGACATGTTCGTCATGATTTTTTAACGGAACGGTCAAAATCGAATGTGTGTGATACTGATTTTCATGATCAAAACATTTTATACCGCTAATGTCGTATTCAGCGTTTTCGTGTGCGTTGGTAATGTTGATAGTTTTTTTGCTAAGGACACAGTGTGTGGCAATATGGTGGTTGTTTGGTTTAAGAGATTCTGGGTCGTAAAGAGGAAAGTCTGGAAGCGCGTTGTTTTTACGGTTAGTGATTGAAATGTCGAGGGATGTGTTGCGCATAATTACTGGGCTTAACATCAGGCCTTCGTCACACTCTGTTGTTAAATAGAGTGTACCTCCGTCGGCCTCACAGCACTGTTGTGCTTCGAGTAGTATGAGTTCATACAGCTTCCAACGATCATGCTCCGATGATAGCGCTTTGGCAATGGCGAGTATTTTGGGTAGGAATTCGTATGATTCAGGCTGCTGCATGGTTTGGGACTGCTGTATGGTTTAGATTTGCCGTTGAGGCTTTATCTTATATTAGCAGCTAATCGTTTATTTCATTTTTCATTCGTTTTACTTGCGCTTTAGGCCGGCTAGGAATATGCCTATGAGTAAGCCCCAGCTGAGTGAGCCACCGCCACCCCCGCCGCCAGAACTAATGTTTGTTGAGCTATTTTCTGCTTCCTGTGTGGAGGTGTCTTCTGGTGTTGTTGAGGTCCCGCTATTATCCGTAGCCATTGTGTTGGTAATAGTGAGGGAACGTAAATATGTGTTGTTATTTGTGTTTATATCGATAACGGTTGATGGACTTACTATACTGACGGAGTGTGTCGTGTTTAATGATGTATTTGTGCTAGTTGTACTGATGGTTAGTGCGTTTGAAAGCCTCGTAGCAACCAATATGCATTGATAGCTAAAACCATTGCTGGCAATAATGCAGGTTGTTCCCGGTAGAGAGACTTCTGTGAACTGCCCGTTGAGTGGTGTCGATATGTCTGCTGTGGATAGAGTGCCAGTGACGGATATTGTCGTAATTGATTGATAAAGAGATGAGATAGAAATTGTGAAATTATCTATGGTCGTATCGGTTTGATCACTTGATGAGACATTGTTGTTATCCGCTGTGATGGCAACGTCTGCAGGAAAACTTATGCATTGCTCGATGTTGTTGGTGTTGCTTATGGTTGATTGAATGTTTTCAATAGAGCAGCTTGAGAATTGACTGGCGAAACTGGATAGCGATGGAGCCATGATAAACCCAGAGTCACAAACGTTATTGGCTGGATCATCATGACTCGACCCCATGTTGTGGCCTATTTCATGAGCAACAACCAGCGCAGTGAGAGGGATGTTGCCTGAAACAAGCTGAGAGGTACCCACACTATATCCGTTGGTGTCACAAAGGGTTCCTAAGTACGCGACACCTACAGTACTTGTGTCGAATTCACGTCCAGTAATAAAATGAAATAGCGCAGCATCATTTTTAATGAAAGGTAGTTGCTGATTGGCCTTTTTTGACTGAATATCATCAAGCAAAGAAACGGCGTCCGTTGAGGAGGAAAAGGTTTCTGTTGATAAAATCTCTGATGTGATTTGATTAAAGCCGATATTCATGTCGTTGATATAGTAACCTTCAACAATATTGATAAGGGAGTTTGCTTGATCCTCTGCAGTGTCGGGGTAACGTGATTGAAAAGCTTGATCGAATGCCAACTCAAGCTCAGCGACAATACAGATACCATTGATGGTGTCTGCACATAACGTATCGTAATTTATGGTTTGACTCTCTATTGTTTGAGTCGCGATTGTTTTGGATGCAGAAATTGTTTGAGGTAATAATGTGTTTGTTGTGCCACATTGCAGGGGAGTGCTGCGCTCTGCGAGCAGGCTCGAAACGACAATGTTACCTTCAATGTCAGCGGTGCTATTGGCGGGCGTGATATTATGAATATTGCCATTAATAGAAATAACTCCTTGCCACTGATTTTCTATACGGGATAAACGAACCCAGCTGTTGGGATTCTGATGGATAAACCCTGAAAAATGTTGAGCTGTGCTATTGGTAGGCGTTGAGTGTTGGCGAAATCGTGGGTTGGTCGTTAAAGTAAGGTCGTAAGCTAAACCATCAATAGTGATGGATGTAGGGCTTGGTTGGGATGTTTGGTTTTCAGCGATGATGGGGGTTGAATAGGGGAAGAGAGTAAGGCTAATAAGGTAAGCCAACCCAATGAGTTGGTTTTTTAATGTTATATTACAGTGTGCCTTTAGACTCATATAGTATTACCTGACGTATAAAATATGTGTAGTGAAAACCATGATGACTGATACAACGGAAAAATACTGTGTGGGTTATCGCAAAGAATTAGAATAAAAAATGTTGCTAAAACAATTCAATATCAGATCCACTATCATCATCTGTTGCTTCATCAAGGTGATTCTGGTCGAACCGTGTAAATATCATGTCCAGTATTTTTTGTTGACGTTCTGATAGGTGTTTAAGCAATCGAGTTATTGTATGAAATGACTCGCGAATGTTATCGGATTGATCGCTAAGGTCATGAGTGTTGATTACCGCATCTTCAATTCGTTTTAAAATAAATGTTTCTTGGTCTTCTTCTAGCCCCATATGAGGCAGTTTTGCTTCCAATTCTGTTAGCATTTTTGTTAATGATTTGACAACGTTTTGTTGACTGTCACTCAACGATTTGGATAAGCCTGATAGGGTGTTGTTAACTGCTTGAAAAGAAGAGGATACACTTTGACTTTGTTGTAATAACGCATATTCCGTATCCAGCGCCTTGATTTTTGCATCAGCTGCACCAAGCAAGGATGGTAAAAGATCTTTGTAACGGCCATAGGCCGCCATATCGTTAATGGGCATGTTTTTAATTAATAACGATACTCTTGGGTAGGTTATTTGTGTTCTGCAGCCGAAGTCATGAAATCGATTTCCCGCGGATTGTAGAGCGGGCATCAACTCCATTTCTAATGGAGTTGCACTACCTTTAGATGAAAAGAATTTATTTCCATCAGCGGTACTGAAAAATAAACAGCAGTTGAGGTTTAAGTTGTTCGTGACTTGGAAAAAACGATTGGCAAGTTGGTCAAATGAAGCGATTGCATAAGCGTTTTCCATAAATTGAATGACTTGGCCAAGCTCGTTGTTACCAATCATTGCGATTAATGCTGTTTGTGATGCATCTTCCGCTTTAGTGACTAGTGCTTTGTGGGTGGTATGTTGACTACTATGTATATAGAGTTTGGCGATTAATTCTTCTTTTTCGCAGGGTTTTGTCAGAAAGTCGACAGCCCCAGCCTCATACCCTAGCATTTTTTCTCGGGTTGACGTTTTTCCTGAAAGGAAAATAATGGGTATTTTGGATGTTGCGGTGTTTTGTTTTAGTGCATCGCAGACTTCATAACCATTCATCCCTGGCATTTCAACATCTAAAAGTATGACGTCAGGTTGTTGCTCTGTCGCGGTGTTGATTCCTTCCTGACCGTCACCTGCACAAATGGGGTGATAATTCTCACTGAGTGTTTTGCTGATGAATTTCTGGATAAACTTATCATCATCAATGATAAGAATTGTTTGAAGTTTTTCTTGTTTAGCATTGTCCAGTGAGACATCCATTTAGACAACGACCTTATTTTCTGAGTTGCTGCATGTAGGGGGAGACTGTTTTGATGTGTTATGTTTTTTTTATCTTTTTTTAAACGTGTTTTTTTTGCCTCTTTTTTTTTGAAAATAGCTACCGCTCTGGCGTAAATGTTAAGTTGTGCCCAGAAAAGGCTGAATACATATAGAAAGAATCCAACTTGTAGCGGGGCTTCCACCACAGGGAATGAAGGTATGATATTGGTTATTTCAAGAATAAAAATGAATGTACCAAAGGATAACCAGAAAAAACCTAGTAAAGTTACTTTGTTGGGACGTGATAACCTCTGCCAGTGTCGAACGGATAGGTAAATTAATAAAAAACAGAATGCGGTGGCGGCGATGAGGTCTAAGATGAGTGCGGTGGTATAACCGATTGCAATGGGGGCGATTAGTAACAGTATATTGGCCACACTTAATGATAATAGTGAATGATGCCAGCGGTTCCCCAGAGCCATTTTAGAAAATATTATGTACAAATAGAGTGATAAAAATGTGAGGGATCCCGGTATCAACGTCGCTAACCCCATTCGATTCCAAAAAGGGTGTTCCGGCCATACATATTGAAAGGCATAACCCTCAATGGTTAATAGAGCTAATAAGGGAGTGATTACCATCCCTGGGAATATAAAGCGCCGAATTCGAGGTTGCGGGGAAAGTCGATAGAGAGCATAAGCCATTAATGCGAACAAAAGCGTGAAATAAGCAAAATTGAATCGATTTTCAAATTGACTGACTTGCCAAAATGCATCATTGCTCCATATTGTGAGCGGTGCCTGTAGGGAGTGGCTTCCTGTTAACCTAAGAAATAACTGGCTACTGCTATTGGGGGCGATTGATATGGGAATGATAAAGTTATGATGCGCAATAGGGCGGGAGCTAAAATGTAACTCACTGCCCATAATATAGTTTGATAACAAACGGCCTTGTTGATTAACGTGGTAAAACTCCACATTGTCTATTAGAGAGTAAGGAAGCTCAATAACTCTATCGATAGGTTTGTTTGAGGGGTTTGTTAGCGTTGTGTTTAACCAAATGGCAGCGTTGGAAAAACCGAAGTTGAGGCGTTCATCTCGGGGAGGGAGCCACGCTAATGTATTTTGTTTTTTGACATCTGCAATTTCAAGTTGTTTTTTGATATCGATGTAATAACTTACATAGGGGCCTAGATCCTGCTTGTTTACACTGTCATCTATCGTCATGCTCGCGGCCAAAACCTCTTTTGACGATAAAAGAGCAAGGGTCGACATGAGGATAAATATAGCAAGGTCACGAATGTTCAACGATAGTGATTCCTTCAATAGTTACGTTTTGGTGCATACAGATGGAGGAGGTAATATCAAGTAGACGTAGTGTCACCAGGGGTTTAGATGAGGCGTTTGGGGTGGAATCCAAATAAGCCGTATGGGCTCCTCGAGCGATAATACATTGCATTGCTACTACCTTCTGCTAGGCCGCCGCTATACGTGGTAACTGTCTTTACCGGCATCATCTACATAGTGGCTACATCTTGAATAGACCTTTAGAAAGTAAAGCACAATTAACAGAACTTACTGAGTGCCTGGGTCGAAAGAATCCAATAATTTTCGCCTAACCCCTCCAGACTTGTCACGCATTTGAATAATTGTTGCACCAAGCAGTACCAGGAGTATAACTAACAACCATGTTTGCCATCCTGTTGTTGGTTTTATTCCCGTTACTTCTAACACACCCAGTAATACTAAGTGAAAGATATAAACAAATAGCGCATGTTTTCCAATATTGTTGAACACATGGATGACTTTGGATGAATTTGATTGGTTTTTAAATGCGAGCATAAAAATAAGCAATACGAGTGTTAACCCTCCACTGACTCTGAACAGGAAGATCGACGAGTGGTTCCAAAAGTGTGCTTTGATTTTGGTTGGTTGAAGGTCACCTATACCCAAGGCATGTTGTATCGAATGTAAAACGGCGGTGACGGGATCCCCATAAAACAGTAAGAATTCGCTTTTTACATCCACTGTCCAGGGGTATTGAGAGCTACTAATACTTAACAAACCGATAAAACAACCCACAGCGGCAGCGGTGAACAACCCATTGTTATGAAAACGTTGGTATAGGATACCAATGATCGCCCCGATAAATGTCATGCTAATTAACGGGATTGCACCACCAGCCCCAGCATTAAGGCCGATAATGTTAACTTTTGATTGTTCAAGTATATAAGCGGTTAGTGTTACCCCAGTGACTGCCAGTGCTAATGTGAGCATGGGTTTCGGTGATATTAACATGCAACCGGTAAGAGCCATTGATATGGCGATAATAGAAAGAATCCCTGAAGAAACCAATAAATCAGGAAGTTGAATGCCGTTGTCACCAATGAAAAACACAACCGAGACGAGGTATAAGAGTATTAGTTTGGGAGGAAGAGATAACAACCACTGGCGTTTACTGATTTTGGGGGTGGCTTTTAATATTTTAGATAATGATAACGTGAGGCTAAATCCGGAAATAAAGAGAAATTGGGCAGAAATAATGGGTTCTATTTGTATAAAAAACAATAAGCATTGATCCCAAAAAGATTGCTTGTCTGGATGTTTTAGTAGAAAGGCAAAATTACTTTGAATCCGGATGCTATGTGCAATAATCATCATAATCACTGCAACAGCACGAAAGATATTTAAACCGATTATGGGAGACATAAAAATACGTTTTTTGTTAGAGGTAACTAAGGCGTGAGAGAAAGGTTGGGTCTCACCTAATGAAGCGCCATTGAATCGTTAAATCCTTTCCGAGTCAATGGCGCTCACAGGTTACATGGCACGTTACATAACGGGTGTTGAGAGTGTTGATGATTTAGGTAGTGTAGAGGATGTTTTAGGTTAATTGATTTAAGACTTCTAGTGTGGAGTGGTTACTACCTGAAGACTTGGCTGCTGCAAGGTAATTACCCATATACAGTTTTGTTTGATCCTTCACTTTCATAAAGTGCGCTTCGAAATAGGTCTCAATATCCATCGGCATGACATGGGGGGCAACTCTTAACAATGTTTTGATAATAAGAGGAGATGTCAAACGTAAGCCGATAGGGCGCTTAACGTGGTGTTTGACCTCTAGGGCTGAGAATATTTCATCTATAGAGTGCACCAATTGCTTGAGTAATGTCGGGTTATTTCTCAGCGTAATAAAGTTCCATTGGCTTGACTCCAGTGCAGTAAGAAACGCCATCAAAAATGCAGTAGGGAACAGGGATTGAGTGCGGACACTTTTTGCCGATTTTGCCGCCATCTTTCCATCTAAGAACGTAGTAATGATCTCTTGGCGGCGATTAATTTGACCGGAGAAGGGTGAAGGTACAAAAGGCGGTAACCAATACGCAGTGCCGGGCAATTCAACGGTTTCTGTGGCCAGCGGTGCGGAATAGCTGATTAATGTAATCATACCTTCAACAATCTGCTCCGCAGGGAATGTGTTGGATAGATGTTGATAATCTTCAACGCTGGGTTGCAGCATGACAACGGTAGGTTTGCCCGTTAATGCTTGTTTAAAGCCGGTAAAATCAAATGACTGCAGTGCCGTTGATGAAAAGCAAAGGTATACTTGATCCCATTGCTGTTGTTGAATTTCATCAAAGTTAGAAACAAGAGAGTACTGTGTAAATCGAATAGGTTTTTTCAGCGATTTATCGGTATTCATATGATACAGGACAGACCCTTTTGTCATTGTTTCAAGGTATTTCTCTCTTACAAAAAAAGTAACCTTGTGCCCAGCATCTGAGAAGTGTTTTCCGTAAACTAGGCCAACAGCACCTGCGCCTAAAATTAAAATGTTCTTTTTCATTTGAGTCTCCGCTTATTGGAATAATTGTATCGATATATCAACGATGAATGTTATTTTGTGGCTGCTTCACCAATCATGGCTTGTAATCCTCGGGGCACCGCTCGCAAACTGGCCATTGATATTTTGTATAAAAGTCCCGGTACAATTACCGATTTCCCTTTAGCGACTGCACGTAATCCCGCTTGTGCAACCGCGTCACTGGTCATAATAGCGTGTCGTCGAAAGCCAGTGATATTCTGACCTGACACATCCATAAACTCCGTGGCAGTACCACCGGGGCATAGGGTTGTTACATTGATGTTAAACTCCGATAGTTCTTTACTTAGCGACTCTCCAAGGCTTAACACAAAAGCTTTTGATGCTGCGTAGGTAGCAAATTGAGGTATTGGCATAAAACCGGCGATGGAGGCGACGAGCAATATATAACCACCACCGAGCCGTTTCATATCTTCAGAATAGAGATAGGTCAACTCTGTTAGTGTCGTGGTTAGTAGATGCATCATGTCTATATGAGTATCAAGCGGAGTTAAGTGAAATGGCCCGTGCTTGGCGTAACCTGCATTATTAATCAAAATATCTACATCAAGGCCCAATGCCAGGGTCTTTTTGTGTAATGACTTACCCGCCTCAAGTGTTGCTAGGTCATGGCTAATCGTTGTCACAGTAATGTCGTATTGGGTTTCTAGTTCATGTTTTAACGCGTTTAACTTGTCTTCACGGCGTGCTACAAGAATAAGATTGCAGTGTTTTTCTGCTAGTTGGCGAGTAATGGATTCGCCTATTCCGCTGGATGCTCCTGTTACCAAAGCAGTTTTTCCTGCAAATTTATTCATAATTTACCTTTAAATTTTATTCGGATGAAATATAATCAGTTCGATGGTTGTAAAAATATCGTTCAATTCGATGAATGTCAAACTGTAAATTTGTAGGAACGCTCGTTCATCGTTAGAATAGCGCTGAATTTGCATGCATAGTTAGGTTAGACAAAGTTCTGAGGTGACCTGTGTATGCCTCTAAAGATATTAGGAAAGCAGTATGTGTGACGTTACAATGGCTAAACTGAAGCGAATGGCAAAAGCCTTTAAGGCATTGTCTAACCCTAATAGGCTTCAGATATATCTAGAAATTATTGATCAACGCAGCAAGCGTATGGAAGGTCAGTTGGAAGGTGGCTGCGGAATTGCAGAGTGTATTAGCAAATTGAATATTGGGGCTCCAACGGTTTCTCATCATGTCAAAGAGCTGGTAAATGCAGACCTCATTTCTGTTGAACGTAACGGGAAATTTATGACCTGTTATCTCAATGAACCCATGTACAATGAGTTAAAAGAGTTTTTTGATGGAAAATCCTTATTTTCTGGGGCAGGGTTATTATCCGCAAAGAGTTAGTGAATAATCAATTAACGCTTATCTCAAGGAATAGAGGGCGTTTTTTGATGATGGCAACACTTTTTTGTGTGTTGCTTGTTATAGGGTATTTCGGTTCACTTTGGTTAAAACACAAGGTATCTAATGCCGTTGGTACAGAGTTAGCCGAGGTGGGTATTTATAACGTATCGTTTGAAGGCGTTACGTTAAAGTGGCTTGCTGTTGATGTTCGCTCACTAACGTTTGATGTAGAAAGAAACAGCCAACGGCAACGCTTTTCTTTAACGGACATATCTATTCAAAGTTCTTTGACATTGATTCAGCGGAGACGAATACAAAGCTTTAGCGTTGATGAATTGATGGTTGTTGTTGAAAATGCGGTTCCTCAGGTTTTAGATCAGAGCGCAACGCTGAAGGTTGCTGCTTTCCTTATTCCTTCAGATCTGTTTTTGCTGTTGCCTGCAGATAGTGTAGATATCCATCAGTACACTGTTCGCCACACCAATGATCAATGGCGTGTACGCAGCGATCAGGGTGTGGCGATTACAAAAGATCTATTGCTCACTGATTTTTCATTCTTTTATCCTGATTTACCTGAAATAAAAGCAAAATTACAACTTAGTGCTAAAAATCAAATTACTATCAATATAACGCCCTCTTTGTTAGAGAAAAAATTGTTACAAGAAGATCTGTTAGTTGCGGGCCTGCCAGTAGAGCAGCCGATACTGATAAAACTTGAGAGTCAAATTAGCGGCCACTACAAGCTATTATCAACATCTTTATCGATAGATGTTGATATAAAAGAAAGTATCGACCGTTCAGCGTTTGTTCAGGAATACATTGCTAGGATCATGGGTAAGGATGTATTTGTCCCTAAAGGAGAGCTACAAATGTCTGCTGATGTGACTGTGAATATAGAAGAACTTCTGAATGCAAGGGCGGGGACTGTAAGCGAGCTCATCGCATCAGTAGAGGGGCGAGGCCAGTTGCAGCTTAATGATATTAACGTCGTTGGTCAGGCTAAGAGTGTGTCGGGTCTTAAGGGTGTGTTAGATTTTGATATTGACGATTCCCAATTGTCTTTTGCAACGGATGGTATCCTTATAGAACAGGTGAAGTCAGGAGTTAACGTTGACTCTATTGACAGTATTTTTAGTGGTGTTTTTGATATAAAGAAACATGTCTATCAATTAAATGTAACATCCATTGATGGACATGTTTTGGGAGGGAATATGTCTGCGCTGCCATTTTCTGTGACGGGGCCAGTACTTGATAGTGAATTTGAAATGCAATTTAGTAATGTTGAATTACGTCAATTATTAGACCTGCAGTCAAATAAAGATCTATCGGGAGAGGGTCAGCTAAGCGGGTTTATACAAGTATCGATTAATGAGTCGGTGATAGAGGTTCATGATGGTCACTTTGGTAGTAAAGATGGACATATTCGTTATCAACGAAACAGTGTGGCTGATGCGGTTAGTGGTTCTGGCGAACAACAACAATTGACCTTTGTACTTGATGCAATGGAAGACTTTCAATATACATCGCTGGAAACAGGCGTAATATTAAAGGCCCCAGATAATTTGCACCTTGCTATCGCATTGAAGGGCTCGAATTCAAATGTAGAGCAAGGCAAAATGCTTCACCTGAACCTTAATTTAGAGCAAAATATAGGCCCTTTGATTCAAGCTGCGAATATTGATAGTGCTTTACAAGACAATTTTTTAAAGCAATATCAAAATAAGTAAATTCGAGAATAATTAGGCAGGATGATATGAAAATACGGAAACAATGGCTGCTCAGTATTTTACTGATAATGACCGTGGTAGCTTGCACGCCGACGGTACGAGTGGCAACAGATAAACCAATCACCATTAATTTAAATGTGAAAATTGAACATGAAATCACGGTAAAAGTGGATAAAGAATTAGATGATCTATTTGCTAGCGACAGTGCTTTATTCTAGAGGGAGAGTAAAATGAAAAAAATAACTAATGCGATTAAACATCTTGCAGCTGCTTGTGTTTTGTTAGTGATTACATCACAGGCATGGGCGCTTAATTTACAAGAAGCTAAGTCAAATGGCTTTGTGAAAGAAACCGCTACAGGTTACTTGGTTGTGGTTGATGCGAGGCAAAAGGAGGCTGTTTCTTTGGTTAAGGACATTAATGTTAAGCGAAAATCTAGGTATAAAGAGATCGCAAATAGAAATAATATTTCAGTTCGTTCAGTAGAAATGCAGGCAGCAAAAAAATTGATGAGATAGTATTTCATTGCTTTTATTAAGGTTTTTTTGATGCGGCCTTTCTTTATCGATATATCAGGGTGATAGGCGAAATTCGCTCCTTTTTCTCTGGTTTTATGTGATGTTTGTCACAACGTGGCGATGCCTGTTTTTGTCGGTTTTATATCAATATCGCACCAATATGGCACATAAATTTGCAATCAGCATGCAGAAATAAGTGCAATAAAATCTAATGCATTGATTTTTACCCGTTTTATTACGCTCCAATTTCTTGCATTCATAAAAAAACCCCCATATATTTAAATGACTGATGAGTCTGTTTCTCCTTGTTATATTAGGCAATGGCTTTGAAAAGGCTTTGAGTAGATACGTTATGTATGAGGGCACTCAATGATTAAAGGGCATATAGATCCTAACTTCTCCAACGTCGCAAGCTTGTTCGAAAAGCTTATTCCACGAAATGGAAACGGAGGTGCCGCGTTATGTGTATACCACCGCGGTAAACCGGTTGTTGATATTTGGGGTGGTACAAAAAATGAAATGGGCGAACGCTGGGATGAAAACACTCTGGCGTTATCATTTTCTACAACCAAAGGTATTGCATCTACGTTACTGCATATTTTGGCAGACCGTGGGTTAATTAAGTACGACGCACCTATTGCTACCTATTGGCATGAGTTCGGCCAAGAGGGCAAGCACGATATCACAGTACGGCATTTGTTATGTCATGAATCTGGTATGTATGATATCCACCGATTACTTGATCACTCTAGCCAGTTGAACAGTTGGGATACGGTGATTAATAAGATAGAAACCAGCCGAGCGTCACATCGTCCAGGCTTGGTTAACGGTTATCACGCATTAACGTATGGTTATCTAGTTGGTGAGTTAATTTCTCGTGTGACGGGTAAGCCTTTTGCGCAAGTGCTAAAAGAAGAATTGGCAGACCCCCTAGAATTAGACGGAATGTTTGTTGGATTGCCAGATGATGAATTGCATCGACGCTCGACGTTAATTAGTCATCAGGTACCTGAGGCAGCGTCTTCAGGGAAACCTAAAAGTTTACAATCTTTGATTCTAAAACAAGTTATTGCTGGTGCCATTCGCTTGTCTGGTGCTAACCCAAATAATATTCGAGCTGGACTCTTGCCTCGTGGAATGTCGACGTTTGATTTTAATTCAAAAGAGACCGTTCAAAGCTGTATTCCTTCAATGAATGGTATGTTTACGGCTCGCTCCTTAGCGGCAGTTTATAATATGCTGGCAAACCAAGGAGTGGGTAACGGTCAAAAGATTCTGTCTGGTGCTACGATTCGTGAAGCATCAACTATTCAGAATATGCGAAGGGATAAGGTGGTTCCAATCCCTATGCGTTGGCGTTTAGGTTATCACCGAGTGTTTACTACCGGACCAAAGACGCCGCATGCGTTTGGACATTTTGGCTACGGTGGTTCCGGCGCATGGTGCGATCCTAGTCGACAACTCTCTGTTGCGATGACTCTGAATAGCGGTATTGGTACACCTTTTGGAGATTCCCGATTAGCACGGATTAACGGTGTCGTTATTCGGTCTGCAGAAAAATTAACTGAGGAAAAAGGTGCGGTGTTGGGGTATAACTAAAAGCCTTGTAATGTTTAACACTGTATCCGAATAGCAAAAATAAAAACCGACAATCATTTTGTCGGTTTTTTTTGGCTATTTAGTTTATGCCAACAACTGTCGAGCCAGCACGCCGCAACCGATTAACATAAATAAGTACGTTGCCCCGGCGGTGATTTGTCGCAGTTTGAACAAAAATGAAATCATACTGTAGGCATAAGCGATGCGAATAAAAATAAAGTTAAATGCCAAAAATGCTACCAAACCTTTATCAGTGCTTCCCATATCCAACGCTAAAATGATGAGCGCAAAAGGGATAACAAATTCAAGTGTGTTGCCATGAGAACGAATGGCATTGCGAAGACTCTTGTTTCCTCCATCACCGTTGGCAACTTTTTCTTTCATGCGAACACGAGATACGTTGACTGCAAGTATCGAAATGAGGAGAACGCTGCATAATACGTAAATGTTAAAAATCACCATGAGATATCAGCCTATTGTTTTTATATGGATTGAAACGATTGTTTGATAATAGGCGAAGTGGCGCAGAGTAGCTATGGGGTATTCGGCCAAATTGGTGTTGTGGAAGTGACAGATTGTGTATTGGGGGAGGGCATATAAGTAGGAACCCTCTTTTTGAAGGGGGCTCCTACTTATTATTATTGGCGTATGTAGATTATGTTGGTATCGTCACATTAACAATCCCATCAAAGGCAACCAACCCAGCTTGTGTTTCCTGTGAGCCCAGATCAGTACCAAATAGATCAAAGAATCGACTTTGTTCGTCTTCTCCATGTAGGGCCATATAATTTAGTACAACGGTTTGGGCCAACAAGTTTGGATTATTTGCAGCAGGGCTTGAACCCGTTTGTACCGCCCCGTTTGAATCCATATAACCAATTTGTTGTCGGGCTAGCTGTTCATCTTCGTTGTTACCTTTCAGGACGGGTTTGGCCGTAGGGTTGTACACAAGGAAAAATGCGGCTCCAGTAGATGAATTATCGCCGGTCCATACGCCTTTGTTACGTCCGGCATCAGATGAGTCAATAGCCCCGTTGCTGGCCACAGACCCGTCAGAGAAAACATACATCATCAGTGGCTTGCCTTGTCTGCGGGCATACTCCAGACAGGCGCCCATACAACGCCCAGCTCTTTCATCTCGAATTTCTCCGGTGGAGCGATCGCCAGTGTGGTAATCATACCCCCCCATGGTAATTGTTCCTGCTCCCGCACGGCCATCAATAACCAGTTTCATCACTGAGCCGGTTTTTCTAAATTCGCCATCGCTATCCCACTCGGCTTGAGAGAATATTCCCGCATCTCCGACAATATTGTCATCTTCTTCAGGGTTGAGTACTGATGGGCCATCTTTAAAATCATCTGCAATAACAGCACTTTTTAAGTAGCCACATTTTATGATTCTTCGGACATTATTTTCGTTAACATCGAGCGGGTCATTGGTATCAGTAAGTATTTTTCCGGCTTTTGTTTCGCTAAGCCGGGTAATTGTTTCCATAACGGATACAGCGTCATCCCCTAAGAGCGCAGTTAACTGCCCGGTGTCAACTAATCCCGTCGCGTCAGAAGGTCGGTCAATTTTAGTGGGGCGAAGCACGGGAGAGTCAAGACCCGCCGCCATCCCAATCATCTTTGACGGGGCCATTGAGTTGCCGCCGGATTCACTACTGCGAGATCCAATCAGTGGAAGAAGTGATCCATTTGCTCCGGCTACACCAATTCCGTACATTGGATTGTGAGGGTTGTTGCCTGTGTCATTGTCCGAGCGAGAAGGTATTACCGCGCCGCTGGTATTGGCAGCCGTTTCAGGTGAGATGCTTAGGTTGATACCGCGCAAAAATGCGCTGTCAGAGTGGAATGCTAAGCCGAGGCTCCGGTCAATAGAGTCGGTAGAGTCGCCGCTGGGTAAGCCTGGGATTATGTCACCAGGCAAGCCTTGACGGCTATAGCCTGACGTATTGAGTAAGTCTAGTTGCCCACCTTGCTTGCCTACAAGAACGTTGGAGCCAGCAATATTGGCTCCACCGGCGAGGTCAAAGCAGATAAACGGAATTTTACCAGCACCTTCGCTGATATTGCAGGCATCTTTTGCAGCCTCTAAGTCATCCGCTAGGGCCGCTAGGGCACTGTCTGGTGCGATCATACTGAATAACGATGTGCCAACAACAGCTCCGGTACCCATCATAAAGCCTTGGCTAATAAACTCTCGTCTAGTACGTGGCCGACGGTGATCCGCGTGGAATAAAGGAGCGTCTGGAGCCAGTGGTTTGTTTGTCTTTTTCATAATATTTGCCTCAAAAGATATCTTCAGTCGCTCGATTATTGGATTAGCATTACTGCGCTGCCAGCTGTTGAGGCACATAAAGCCTTAACAATGGTTTGTGTTCGTTCAGCGTTGCAATTACCACTACAGTTCTGCCAAGGTGACATTAGTTTCCACTGAAGCGTCAGACATGTTGCTTAGCAAGGGGTTAAAAATAAGATTACGTTTAGCTTCGCTATCAAATGCAGTATTTGGTAGGGCTGTAAAGTCAAACCCTGCAAAATAAACATCTCGTTTGGCGATGTCGTCTACTAGAGCGCTGCAATAGACCATCGCAAGCTGCGCGATTGCCATCTGGTGAGCAGGGACAAAGTCTCGGATGGTTTCAGTGACGGGAAGTTGTTGTTGAATCTCTGTATAAAGCGCAGCAACACTTGGGGTCGTTGACGCAACCGTTGTCATGGTTTCCAGTGATGCATTAATTTCCTCAAAAGTACGGAGCCCTATTTGATCAGGCATCTCTCCTGGCTCTGGGGCGGAAGGTGTAATTGAGGTAGGATCAGTATATACACCGGTCTTTCCTGCAATCTCACCAAATGCTAAAAAGAATTGATCAGAGTTCGCGCCATTTTGTTGATTAAAAATGGTGCCTATCGTTGATAGTACCTGGCGATCTTCAGTGACTTCATCTACTACTAGTTTTTGGAAACCTTGACCTGTAGGTTCTATTTTTCCGTTGATACCCAAACGCATATCGCTAATGGAAAAGTTATAGGTGCTTTGTGTTGGTTCTTCATCTGTGGTGCACTCTACCGGCACTCCATCTCCAGCTTCTTGTTTAGTATAGATACGAGCAAAGTAAGGTTGGTTAAACAGATAGCTGTAACTGTCGAATTCCGCAGCTTCGAACACAACAAAGCTATCGAAACAGTCACCAATTTCAACCAAGCTTGATACGTTAAATAACAATAGGAATTTTTGACCAACACCTACCTCAAAGTTTTGAGTTATTTGCTCTGCTGTTAATGCGCGGTTATGGATAGCAACCATGCGGATAACTCCTTGCCAAGTGAAGTCGGTATCCTGAGTGCCGAGCATAAACTGATATGTGCTAGCCCAGCTTCCCACGGATTCACTGATAGAGGGGTCTTCATCTCCCGTAAATTCACCATTAACGTAGATTTTTCTACCTTCTCCAGCGTTGTAGGTAACGACTATATGTTGAAGAGATGCTTGCAGGCGTTCTGCGTCATCATCAGTGGATAGTGCAGGGTTACCTGTGTCATCGCTGGCCTCGCTACGGTGTAAGAAATCATAATTATACTGTGTCTGCCCCAGCATAAAATTGCGATTATCGTCACCGGCTGAATAGTTAATGATACGAGAAGGCCCTTCTTGCGTTACGTTGTTAGGGGCAAGCCATGCCTCAATGCTGTATTCATTACTTTCTTGAAGCCGGTTATGGAGTTTTACACTGGCATTACTGGTTGCGAGTGCTCTTCCTCCGTTGAGGTTTATGCCCCAACCGCCAACCCAGCTAACGTCACCATCAAATTGTAAATCCATCAAAGGTTGAATGCCGCTGGTGTCACGAGACGTTGCACCACTACCTTCCTTGAATTCCCAGCGAGCAATAACGGCAGATTCGTGACGCCCGCCAGTGTTGGCTGGAAGGCCATCAATACCTAACTGTAAACCTTTGCTTATCTCAAGCTGGTCATCGACTACTTGCGGTTCTATGCTGGCACTAATGGCTTTAACACCGTCCAGTAATTCTTGTGCATCAGAGCTACAATCCACCGACCAGCAATTATGGCTTTCGCTGTTCAATCGAACAACAATTCGTGACAAGGCGGAAGCTAACGTACGATCTTCATCGGCCAGGTCAATTTTACTGCGAACGGCGTCGTAGGAATCTTGGTTATTAGCGGATGCAAAGAAGGGTGATTGTGCATCTTGTGCTGACTCAACATGACAACTTACACAATTGGTTGTGAGGAGTGTGTGTAGTGCGTTATAGCTATCAGGGACTGTTGACGGTAACACTTTGGTATCGTCAACTTCATGAGTTTCGGGCGCAACGAGTTGCACAACTGCGCTGACGTTCCCTAGCGTATCTGCTGCCCAGTTTGTTATCCATAGTGTCATGTCTGAGGCGCATTCTTGCGTTGTTGAACCAGCCCAGCATTGATGGCCTCCTGCAAGCTCTGTAACTAACGAGGAAGAAGAGGGAGACTCTAAGTTTACTACGCCTAATGCACTGTTGTATGCCAAGTTAATATTGTCGGTGCGAGCAAAAGGAGGGGCATTTGTTCTTGGGTTGTCGCCATGGCAGCCTCCGCAGCGGTTCTCGGTAACAACATTCGCCCACACACGTAACATAAATGATTCCACTTCAACGCTAGCGGCTTTCTCTTTTGAGTCATCTTGATTATATGCAGCGACAAGGGACACCCCAGTACTTTCAGCGTCAGCAACGACGGGTTCTTCTGCAACGCTTTCACCGGTGCCGCTACTGCTTCCACAAGCAGATAAAAATACGCTGAATAACGCTATCAACAGAAAGGATGATAACGAGCGAACATTAGTATTTCGATAGATTTTAGACATGATAATCCCCCTATTCGCCCATGCAGTATTCAGCAGTGTCTGCGAATACTTCTTTTAATTTGTAATTATGAGTTCCGGTAAAGCGAGTAACGAAGCTTTCCATTTGCGTCAGATCTGATGCCGTTGTTGGGTCTCGTAAACACACGGTGCTAAACACCTTCTTAACCTGGCATTGAGCGAAGGCGTCAGAATGAGCAAGTTCTTGATTCATTCCTTTGGCACCATTGCCACTCCCTTTATCGGCTAACGATTCGTCCCATCCTACCCAGCCATTAGGGCCTTCACGCCAATAATTAGTCCACCTGTCATCAGGAGTAACATATCCATAAGGGAAATTGTTTTCGTTTATAAAGTATTTGGGTTGGACGGTGCCATCGGTAAATTCAATGTGGCCATCCTCAGAGCCTTCCTCTCCTGACCATTCATAATAAGCATACGCTTGAGCCATTGGGTCCATGCCCGAATGACATCCCATACAAGCATTCATAAAGATGCGGCTATCACCCCCGGGGCTGCGAGTAACATCTTGGCGTATTCGATCAGTAGGGCGAGTGGTATCTTTCAGCTGCTCCATGTCGTTACATAAAAAATTCAGTGTTGTGAAACGAAACATAGCGCGATTGGTGCCTGCAACAAAAAATGCTTTTGCTGCTGCGCGTGTGGTTAATACACCAGATGTGGCGTTGGCGGGCAAACCATTAAAGGCAGACTGTGAAGCACTCGCAAATTTGCTGAGGTCAGATAAATCAACATTTTGGCTTTCCAGTGCCGCGTAGTGCTCATTATTATCATTGGAGTAGGCTGGTAACCCATCTGCACCGTCAATACCGGTATAGACAATGTCATCATAAAGTACGGTACGAAAATCTAGTCCGTCTCGGATGATACCAATCATCGTCGCAGTAAAGTCATTTAGTGGAGCGAATACTGTTTGTGCTTCATTCGTCCAGGGCGTGTACATGTTTTTTAATGTCACGTTGTAGAAATTCTTGTTTTCGAGAGATACCTTTAACGCTGCATCTCGAGCGCCATTGGTATTGATTTCATTGACGAGTAGCGTCAACTCTTCAGCTGTTGGTGGTACCCCTGCGATTCGGTCATGAATTCGTTTCGCCTGTTCTTCTACCCCTGCAGTTGCAGTGGAAATTACCAGCGTAGCGAGTAGGCCCGTAGAGGCACATACGATGGTCTTCATTATTGTATTTTGCATGCTCATATTTGAGAGTCCTGCTTTATTGCTAAACCTATTGATTAAGCCTGGGTCAAAGGTTGCTTTTTGTAGAGCCATGGAACCACTTTATTTACATTGCTTTGTTCTAAAAAAATTGCTTTTTAGAACTTGGTGAATGTAATCGTACGTTAGTATTGCATTTGCACTATTTCAGCAATTTGCTGTACTCAACATATGAGACATGGAATAAACATGACATTGGTTAAGATTCTACCAATTGTTAAATAAAGGTTTCGTGATTTTGACCACAGAACAGACAGGCAGTATTGAGTGATAATCTGACCTGTGTTGCAAAAAATGAGAAAAGTCCCCATGACGAAGTTATTTTTAAAAAATATGGCTGTTTTATTTCCAGTATTGGTTGCGTTATCAGGATGTGGTGGTGATGGCCCTAGTGCAGGTGATGGACTGGAAGAAACCGATGCATTGTTAACTGATATTCCAATTGCTTATATCAGGCGTAATGTTATACCTGCAGTGGTTGTGGCTGAAGGGGAGGATGCACCCGATGTTGAACCTTTTATGAATTTTGAGGCATACCGAGGTGATTCTGCGGCTGTTTTTGTTTTAAACCGCGCAAGCATATCGGGCATTGAGAAAAAGATAACCCCTGATGGTGAGTACGATGTTCGCCAGCTTTCAGTTAGTTATGATGGCGAAAATTTATTGTTTGCCATGCGTGGGCCAATGGTTGCAGCTATTGAAGATGAAGATCCACCGGTACAACCTGCTTGGGAGATTTGGGAATACACATTGGCAACGTCTCAACGGACACAATTAACAACGGGTGATGCTGCAAATCATGTGCATGATATTGACCCAGCATATTTAGCCGATGGACGTATTATTTTTTCATCATCTAGACAAAAAACAACACAGTCAAAATTAGGGGACGAGGGTAAAGTTCAATATCGCCATTTAACAGAAGACCAAGATGAAGAAGAAACGGACGCACGAACATTTAATCTTCACATATTGGGTACGGGAAGAAATGAAAACGCAATAAAGCAAGTGACGTTTAATCAGAGTCATGATTTTAACCCAACGCTGACGAATGACGGTAAAGTAATATTTAGCCGTTGGGATAACAATGAGGATAGGGTTGGGCAAGACAGTGTTAGCTTGTATCGGATGAACCCTGATGGCAGTCAAATGGAATTGCTGTTTGGTCGTGATAGTGAAAATGTTGGTTTGAACCCAGAGGAAGTGATCCGTTACACTCGCCCTGTTGCACTGGATGATGGCAGGGTGCTCGTCCAACTTAAGTCGGATAATGATCAAACACCACAAATCCAGTTGGCCGCGTTGGACGTTGAAAATTTTATCGATGCAGGAGTGTCGGTAAGTGGTAGTACTGGTACAGCAGTTGATATGACGTTTTTGGGGTTAACACAAACCGTTCCAGAGACCATTGCTCGTGATGGGAGAGTCAGTGCTGCAGTACCAACGAATGATGGAACAGGGCGTTTTATTGTTAGTTGGAGTATTTGTGAGGTTGTGAATGCGGCTGGGGATATATTCCTTTGTGATGATGCGAATACCAACTCTGACTTATACACTGAGGCGACGCCTTTTTATGCACTGGCCATGTATGACCCAGTGACAGGTTCTTTGCCTCGGATTCGATACGGCGATAAAAATAATAGTGTGTATTACACTGACATTGTTGTCGGGCAACCCCACTCTGTGCCTGCATTGATCGCAGATGCAGAGGATGTAGAGGGGGATAACATGGGAACCCTCCATATTCGTAGTGTATATAATCTGGATGGTGTGTTTGATAATAGGGGTGCCAATGCTGCGTCTACATTAGTTGAAATGAAAGATCCAACTATTGTGTCTGTCGACGATCGCCCGGCAAGTTTTTTACGAATATCAAAACAAGTGCCATCTTGGGACGAAGATACACGAGATATTAGTGGCGCTTCATTTGGTGTTGGTAATGTAATGAATGAAATTGTTGGGTATGCAGAGATTCAACCGGATGGATCGGTTATTGCAAAAATTCCAGCAGATATAGCGTTCACCTTTAGTATTGTTAATGCGGACGGGGTTCGTATTTCAAGTGGAGGTAGACATAATAATTGGATGCAACTTCGCCCTGGCGAGACATTAACCTGTAATGGTTGTCATGTTCACCAGGATGCAGAAACAGAGGTTCCTCATGGGCGTATCTCGGGTTTGGATATTGTAAATGCTGGGGCACCGAATGATGGCGCTTATCCAAACACAGACCCTGCCATGGATGCGTTACTTGGGGAAACGATGGCGCAGACTCGGGTTAGACTGGATGCGACGAAACTAAATTTATCTTCTGACTTGGCGTTTGTTGATGTGTGGGGTGATGTAGGCAGTAAAGCTGAGAGCTTTAGTTATACTTATGCAGATTTAGTGGCTTCGTTAACCACAGATGAAACTCCGTATTTTGCACCTGTTAACTTCACATCTTGCCTTGATGACTGGGTATCAAACTGCCGAATCGTTATTAATTACGAAGAGCATATACACCCTATGTGGGGTAAAGATCGAAGGGTGATGGGACCAGATCCTGACGCAGCTGACCCAGACACCGATCCAGAAATTGTATTAGAAGACAATACCTGCGTGTCTTGCCATAATTATGAGCCAGATCCTGATAATGCTAACGATCCTAGAACGGCAGGAAATTTCAATATTTTAGAGGCCCCTGAAGACGAAGTTCCCGCTCAAACAACTGTGCAGCAAGCATTCCTAGGAGAGGACGCTGATTTACCTGCCGTGATCCCGGTGGTGAATGCTGAACGGTATAACTCTTATGATCATTTACGAAGAGCTCACCCTAGAGCGATTGTTGAGGGAGGGGTGTTGAGCCGTCAGGTAGTTATTGATATCGTGGATGTGTTGGATGATGATGGGAATCAGACTTTTGAACAAATTCCTGCTGTAGATGGTGATGGGAATCCTATATTTGTTAATGGAGCGGTTATTACTGAGGAGCAAGCGAGGGATCTAAGTTTAAATGGATCAATTACAGGAAATGCAAGAACGGCGCGCTTTTTCACCAAAATGAGCCGTGAGCCTGCTGCTGATGAAGTCGATCATCGCGATTGGTTAACAAATGCTGAGTTAAAGCTGCTCAAAGAATGGTCTGATTTGGGTGGCAGGTATTACAACAACCCATTTGATGCGCCAGAAGATTAATCTGAGCATTGCAAGGGATTAGGCTGTGATCTGTTATACAGTAAGCTATGATTTCACTTGCGAGTCACAAGGTATGGCCGTAACATGCCTTGTGACAAACAATAACGATAAAAATGATTCCTAACACTCCATAATTTAGAAGCCTATTTATTTTGCAGCCAAAATTCGAATTAATCAGGTTGTTTCGAACCTTAACTGCTCTTTGCCTGTGTTTTTTTATTAATCAGGCTTGGGCCAAAGGTATTGCTCCTTCCACACAAATCGAAGACCCTTATGTGGATCTTCGCACTGGCCCAGGTCGTGGGTATCCCATCTTTTATGTCAGTGAGCGAGGAGACTGGGTACAGGTACTGATTCGAAAAACAGACTGGTTTAAAGTCCGCACGCCTCGGGGTGTTGAAGGCTGGGTGCATAAACGCCAACTTAAGAAGACCCTTAATACACAGGGAGAAAGGGTTGCCATTACTGACCCTTCTTTTGACGATTTCTCAAGTCGATTTGGTGAGGTTGGTGTCATGCTTGGGGATTATGAAGGCTCAACGTTTGTATCTGCCTTTGTGGGCAAGTCGTTGACCGAGAACCTGTCTATAGAACTTGAAGCTGGGTTGGCGATTGGTGATTTATCAAGTGGAACTATCTATAATTTAAGTATTCTGAATCAACCTTTTCCATTATGGAAGGTGTCCCCCTACCTATTGCTCAGCGCAGGTAGGCTTGAAATTGACGCAAATAGTTCATTGGTTCAAACAGAAGATAGTAATCACAAAACCGTAGGCATGGGGGTGGGGACTAAAATTCATTTGAGCCGACAATTTATGATCCGTTTAGAATATAAAAAAGGCGTGATTTTAACCAGTGGAAATAACAACCAAGAGATTGAAGAATGGAAAGCCGGATTAGCCGTATTTTTCTAAGAGTGACTGCGTGCCTTATGCTTGTGGGTTCAGGGGTAAGTGTTGCCGCTGAAAAAAACGAGCAATTGGGCGCTGCACCGATTATAGAGCCTTTTGTAGTTCGAGCTGATTTAGATGAGTCTGATATCAATACTGAGAACTTTGAGATTGGAGCGTATGTTGGACAAATTAGTATGGAGGAGGTGGGTACGTCTGTTCTTTTTGGCGTAAGTGCTACTTTTCATGCAACAGAGGATGTGTTTGTTGAGGCGAATTATGCAGTTACAACAATGGATCAGGCGGATAACCCTCTGACGCGACAAGACCCGTTTACCGATGATACCGTCACAATGTATAACCTTTCTTTAGGGCTAAATGTGCTCCCCGGAGAAGTGTTTATTGGCAAGAAATGGGCATTTAACTCCGCACTATATGTGATCGGGGGAGCGGGGATCACAGAATTTAATGGTGATGATGAGTTTACTGTGAATGTTGGTCTCGGGTATCGAATAATCTTGACGGACTGGATGGCATTTCATTTTGACTTTAGAGACCATATTTTTTCTAGAACAGTGTTAGGTACCGAAAGCAAAAGCCAAAATTTCGATTTTCACAGCGGTGTGACGTTCTTTTTCTGAGGAGTTAATTGTGATAATAAATAATGTTGTACGCAGTAACAAAAGGGACAAGGGTTCGGTGACCATTTTAAACCGTGCTTTATTGGTGTTTTGTGTTTTTTTGCTTTCATCGCTTGCTCAGGCAAAGGATGTTGCATTAACTGGTAAAGCGCCAGATTTCAATCTCCCGAGTAATCAAGGCAAGCCACTAAAGTTATCGGACTTCCGTGGTGATGTGGTAATGCTGAATTTCTGGGCGTCTTGGTGTGGGCCGTGTCGTCAGGAAATGCCGATATTGGATGACTTGCAAAAACGATTCAAAAAAGTTGGCTTTACGGTGTTAGGCGTGAATATTGATGAAGATGTTTCTGACGCAAAAGGTTTGCTTAAAGAGATTTCTATATCGTTCCCCGTGGTCTTTGATAGCAAAAGTAAAGTTAGTGAAACCTATCAGTTAGATTCTATGCCGACGACGGTTATGATTGATAGAAAAGGCAATAAGCGTTTTTTGCATCGTGGATATAAGCCGGGTTTTGAAGCCGATTATGAAAAACAGATTCGATTGTTGTTAAGAGAATGATTACGTGAATGACTACGTGAATAGTTAAGAGAATAGCCAAGAGAATCATTATGAAACGATTATGCTCCGGGTTGCTTATAAACCTTTTTATCCTGTCTTTATTGACAACCTCCGGGTGTTCTTTGAAACCCTGGGTTAAGCCTTATGAGCGAACTAATTTAGCCGATCCTATCATGCGATTTGGCCGTGACCCTGTAGCTGAAACCTATATGCACCATGTGTATCAGGCGAGAGAGGGGGCTAAAGGTGCAGAAGGTGGTGCTGGCGGTGGGTGTGGTTGTAACTAATGAGTAGAAATATTATTCAACGTAAAGTCCGTTTCGTTTGTGTTGCTGCCTTTGTTTTATTATGGGGAAGCAGCGCGATAGTTTATGGGGCTGTTCTGCCAGAAGATCGCGCTGATGTTATGTACCATTCTTACGATGGTGGCGGCGTCACTATTGATGGGCCATCAATTTTAGTGCGCAAAAGCTTTCTTGATAAGTTTTCAGTGTCGACAAACTACTATGTGGATAATATTTCCGGTGCATCAATTGATGTGGAATTGTTGGCCAGCGAATATAAAGAGGAGCGGACGGAATACTCGTTGGGAATGGAATACCTGAATAATAAAACCCTTATGGGGTTTGGGTATACCAATAGTACGGAGAATGATTATGTTGCCAACACCTTTTATGGCTCAATTAGCCAGGATTTTTTTGGAGATTTGAGTAACGTTAGTATTTCTTACGCTTATGGGTCAGATGAGATTAGCAAGACGGATGATGACACGTTTGGGACAGAGGAGGCGACCCATCTGAAATATATTATTTCACTCACCCAGATATTATCTAAAAGTTGGTTGATGAACATTACGTTGCAAACGGATGTTGACGAGGGGTTTTTGAATAACCCTTATCGGCAATATAGTTTTAATGCCGGAACTGATGCACTCGGGATCATTCGCGATTTTTCGCCAGAAATCTATCCTGAGACTAGAACCAGTGATGCTGCCGCGATTCGTTTTAAACACTTTTTGCCATATCGTGCGGCATTAGGTTTTGAGTATAGAAAGTTCAGTGATTCTTGGGGAATCGACGCGTGGAATTTTGATATTAACTACACTCACCCTTGGGGAGAACATTTGGTTTTTGATATCCACTATCGTTGGTATTCCCAGAGTAAAGCTGATTTTTATAGTGATTTATTTGCATCGGAAGGTGCTCAAAATTTCATGGCTAGGGATAAAGAACTGAGTACCTACAAAGATACAACTATTGGTGTTGGTGTGACATTTGAGTATGAGCCTCAAAGCTGGGGGTTTGTTGAGAAAGTCTCGTTAAGTTTGTTGTATGACAGAATAAGCTTCGAGTACGATGATCATCTTGATGCTCGTGAGAATGTTATTGCAAAAACTGCGGGTGGGGGTGAAGAATCCAAATATAGTATTGATGCTGACGTGATTCGTTTTTTCTTCTCTATGTGGTATTAGGATACAGCAATATAGGCAACGCTATTCATGGGTACTTCGAGAAGGGTTGCTATGGATAGGGGGCTGTACGTAGTTAAGGTTTTATCTTGCTGAGAATGAGAGATAATTTACCAATTTTTAATGTATCGCTAACGCAATCACCAACGTAAAAATAACCAGCGCCGTAATCCCAATCGTCGCAACCAATCCCTTGTTATATCCAGTCTCCACAGGTAAGTCATAAATTGACTCCGCTGGAGGCTCACCTTCATCTGTCATGAAAGCCAGCTCAATTCGGCCTAATCGGACTCGATCGTTGTGGCTAAGAAATGCCCTTGTTACTGAAAGCCCGTTAACCATCACGCCATTTTTTGCGCTTGCAGTGGTTATTAGCCAGCCGTTAGGCGTGTTCACTACCTTGGCATGACTGTGGGATATGGTTTTGTCTTCAATTGTAATGGCTGCATCTCTACTGCGCCCAACATCCCATTGACGACCTATGGGAGCATCTTGCTTGAGAGGGAAGATCTTCCCTCTAATGGGGGCGGTAAGGATGACAAAGCGAGGTCCTGCGCCTGCCACGATCACTTTCTGGGACTTGCTGCTGCGTTCGGCTAGTGATTGCAACTCGTTCATGCTGAGTAGGCTGGTCTTGTCTCCATCAGGTTCTTCTTGTAGCGTATCAGGGCGTCTTCTTGCTCTTCTTTCTTGCTGGGGAGTCTTTTGTGAGGTTTGTTGTGCTTTTTGTTGGGAGCGAGAAGGGGGAATGTCAGGTTGTGCTGGCGCTTCTATCGTTTGAGATTGTGGCTGGGCTGGCATTCTCGGTTGCGTGTCATCGCCATTTTTCTGGTCAAAACTGGAAAGCAATGTCGCGTCGGCATCCCCTGACTCTGCAGAAGTAAGCCTAAAGTGCTGGTCATGAAACCGAATATCATCACCAATACTGATTTGTTGGCGACCAACGACCCTTTTACCGTTCACAAAGGTACCATTGGTCGACTGTAAGTCTTCGATGTAAGCTGCGTGTGCAGTGAGTGTTATTTTGGCGTGATAACGGGATACATGGCCTGCTCGCAAAGGAACCAGGCACTCAATTTCTCGACCTATTAGGACTTCTCGGACGTTCACAGGGTATTCGATCCCTTCTTCAAGAGACCGTAGAATATAGCGTGCCGTTAGGTTAGTGGATTGCATTAACGTAGCGTCGTCTATCTTTTGCTCGGTTTTGCCCATGATGACCTATTAAGTGTAGGGAAACGCATTACCCTTATGAAAAGGATAACAGCAAATCAGAAGTTTGCTTAACTTTATCATGGTCTAATAATTGCGAGGGAGGGTCAAGGTAAGACAGGCATAGTGTGAATATGTCACAAAAATGCAGGTTAAATCTAAGGTGAGTTGAGCGTGTGGGAAATGAAAGAGGGCCTACTGTTACTGGGAGGCTAACCCCCCAGTAGGTGGTGTGTATTGGCTTTAATATGCAGCGTTGAGAGTCCAACGGACTCCTACGTTATTTTGTTTGGCAGGTGTATTGGCCGAGCGGTGCTCAGATACGGGTAATACGGGTTCACCAGTGACTCTATCATAAAGCTTCTTTTCAATGATCTTTGCATTTTGTAACCATGACATAACGCCAAAACAGTCATTAACGTCAATATGATGGTCGGCGCTAAAGTCTTCTACCTCCTGCATAGATATATCTTCTTTAGCGTGCTGCATAAAGTAACTAAGCATCTGCTCTGCGATGCCGGCAGAGTGGTCGTCGAATGAGTGAGATGTAAGGCTCGTTGCCTTATATGTATTATCATTATCATTGTCATTTTTTTGCATCAGTGATATCCCCCAAAAAGAAAGTAGTGCGGCAATAATTTCCATAAGCCATGACTAAAAAGTAACTCGGAGTTGGAAAAATTCAAGGCGATATGATTATTTTTTCTATCACAGGGTTTAGCAAGCGAGATTATTCTAAAAAAGGGGGTTGTAATTAGCTTGGATAATCGGTTCGTTTTTTTTGGGGCCATCTAAGCTGTTGTCTTGTAAGTGAAATGCCATAATGATGTTTTGTGCCTGATAGCTAAATAAAAAAGGGCCACAAATTTAATGAAAAATTTGTGGCCCTTAAGTTGCACTCTCAATACCGTTACGAACAGATAAAGGTGTTTACTCTCTAGTGCGCGTCAGGAACGACGCCTGTTTGCGGGCGATTAGCTAGTCCAATATCGCGAGCGTGTTGTTCGAATGCTTTATTTTTCCAGAAAAAAGCACCTGGCATTGTTGTGGGAATAACCAACACATAAAATAGAGCTCGTCCTATTAGGCTGCAAAAAATGATGGATGCCGCAATTAACCCCCAGCAAACATAAGCTACGATTCCGTCTACCCCACTTATAGTTAAACCACTAACAGCCAAAACGTTGGCGACAAGTAAGCCATTACGTAAAGCGTAGGTTTTACCAAAGGTTGTTTTTTGAATGTAGTGAGATGCTGCACCTTCACTAGTTTCTGCGTTAAGGTATTTTGCGTGGAAAAATAATCCGATACCTTCAATAAGCAGACCGTTAACAATTAATAGGCTTAACACCGTTGCTAGCTCAGCCCAAGATTCGCCCATAATAGCGAGTGCAGGAATAAGAACGATTCCGGTAAGTACTGCTCCTAAACTCAGAACGGTACCTGTAAAGCTAGTCGCAACCTGCCAATGGTTCCAAAACGGTCTGGCTTTAATGCGATATATTCGGTTCATAAAATAAATCCCGGCGATTCCAGATATCACACCAAAGACACCAAACCCTTGGGCCAATGCTGCAGTTAATGCAGTTGGTACCCATGGAACGAGATCGGCGATAGCCGTTGCTCCCCACCAGTTAAATACCCCGTGGTCGAACAAGCTGAAAAATGCATGACCAGCAACTCCGGCAAAGAACATTGCAACCCCGAGGGCTTCTCGGCTCAGCGGTGAGTGTCGCAGGTTATTGAAGCCTCGGTAAAAGCGCATAGGTTTGCCAAGATGAATGGTCGACATAATGAGCCCTGCTGCTTCGATGGCAACAAGCACACCTAGCATAGGTAAGTACATTACCGACTCGGTAATTGCAGTGATCATTGGCAACTGAAAAGCATCCCCGAGGAAAAGCAAAATGAACGCACCAATTACCGCTTGAGTACCAAGGGTAAACAGTACTAGTGGGTTTTCACGAGAACTCAAACGATCCAAATTCCAATTGGCTTCCAGGTCTTGTTTTTTGTCTACGATTGTCTGAAAAGCACCATCCTCATCTTTACGATACTTAATGGGCATTGAATCTGTTCGATTTACTTCATCAGGCATGTCGTCCATTTGTTGGAAACGTATATTGGGGTGTGAGATGTCCGGTGTAGGGAAACCTGGAATAGTAGTTTGGGTTTGTTCTCGTCTTTCTGGCGTGTTTTCAATGACACCAAAGTCTAAGGCATTACCAAGACAGGCGGATACACAGGCGGGCTTTAAACCAACCTCCAGCCGATCAACACACATATTACATTTTGATACCTGGCCTTTTACAGGGTCAAGCTGTGGGGCGTTGTAAGGGCATACCCATGTACAATAACCACACCCAAAACAGGTTTCTGAATCTTGTAATACCGCGCCGTATTCTACGTGTTTGGTATAGGCTTTTGTTGGGCAGCCTTTTAGACATACAGGGTCATCACAATGGTTGCATGCCATCGATATATTCATGCGTTTGTAGGCGGGGTAGGTTCCCCCTTCTACATAACCTACTGAACGGAAGCTGATGTGAGCAGGTAGGTCATTCTTTTCACTACAGGCTGACTCACAGGCGTGGCAGCCAATGCAATTGTCTGCTGTAAAGTGAAAGCCATGTTGTTTATTTCGGTTAGGATTGGTTCCTACTTCAGGGTTTTCGTTGATATGCATTGAGCGGTTTACCGGAAGGCTACCTTGGGTAAGCTCAATGAGATCTATTTTTTGGCCGTAGCGGTTTTCTGACTTAATCTCTTTGTCGGCAAGTTTTGCATACGCCCGCTCGTTGGGGCGAATAGAAAATATGGTACTGCCATCGGCTTGTTTTGTTTCAGTGACGTCCTTGTTTTGAAGGGCGTCAACGGCTTCATGGTTAGTGCTGTTCATAACAAACTCCCCTTAATATGTGCGACGTTGAAGGTTTAGCTGTGCGGCTTTATCTTGATCTACGGGTTCAAGCCTGATTGCACATTGCTTGAATGCAGGCTGCCTGGAGTGGGGGTCCAGTAATCCGAGAGAAACCCGGTTTGAACATTCGTGATAATGCATAGGCACAAATACCATGTTGTTGGGAACACGCTGTGTTAGCTGAACCATCACTACTGCATCCCCTCGACGAGATACAATGCGTACATAGCTTTGGTGTTTTATATTTAACTCAGCTGCTGCATCAGGGTTCATTTCCATGTATGGAGTAGGACTGAATTTATTTTGATTGCCGATTTTTCCAGTACGTGTACGTGTATGGAAATGTTCGATAACGCGTCCCGTGTTAAACCAAAACGGAAATTGCTCGCAAGGTACTTCGTTGTTGTCAATAAATGGCAGTGGAATCAGTTTTGCTTTTTGGTCTGCATACTGAAATTTTCCGTCTGTGTATAAGCGAGCTTCACCTTTGGTGTCATGCTCACCTTCTCTGTGTGGCCATTGCAATCCAAAATTTGCTTTGATTTTTTCATGGCTCATGCCTGATATGTCTAGCATGCGTCCATTGCCTTTCGATAGTTGTTTCATTTCATCAAATGCTTCGGCAACGGTTTCGGGGAAATGGATTTTTTCTCCATTTGGAAAACGTTTGGCCATTTGATTAAAAATCCAAAAATCAGCTTTCGAATCACCACGAGGCTCTTTAACTCTGTTGGTGAAATTCACGCGGCGTTCAGTGTTAGTAAAGCAGCCTTCTTTTTCCGCCCATAAAGCGGCAGGTAAAAATACATGAGCATATTGTGTGGTTTCAACATCTTGGTAGGCATCTTGAACTACAAGGTATTCCAACTTTTGCAGAATCTTGCGAATACGCGTGGTATTGGGCATTGATGTCATTGGGTTTGTTGCAATTAACCACAGGCCTTTGATTTCGCCGGTTTCAATGGCAGAGAAAATATCTGTTTGAAATAGCCCCCGCTTTTCAGGAAAGAACGATTCATCAATACCCCAAAAATCAGCGACTTCTTTTCTGTGCTGAGGGTTTTCGAGCGCTCGATAACCGGGAAGACCTGAGCAACCTGACCACTCGCGTGTACCCATTGCATTACATTGGCCGGTAATGGATAAGCTTGTGCCACCAGGTTTGCCGATGTTGCCGGTGATCAATGCTAGGTTGTTGATACCAACAACGCCGTCTGAGCCATGAGTGCTTTGGTTAATACCCATGGTCCAGATTCCCATAGCCGCTGGCGCTTTGGCATATATGCGGGCAACGGTTCGAATGGTGTCTTCATCAATACCACAAATTTTTGATGCGGTGACGGGATCATATTCTTTTACTAGTGCTCTGACTTCTTCAACGCCATTTGTGTGGGCGTTGATATAGTCTTGATCTTCTAACCCTTCGTCAAAAATAACATGCATTAGAGAGTTCTGAAGAACAACATCCGTTCCCGGTGTGATAGGAAGGTGAATGTCAGCGAACTGAGCTAGCATGGTTACTCTTGGGTCAATAACAATCAAAGGAAACTTACGTTTCTCCATGGCTTCTTTTAGGCGCCAATAGATAATGGGGTGTTGCTCTGGTAGGTTCGAACCCCACGCGATCAAACAATGAGTGTGCTCAAAGTCATCATAACAACCAGGAGGCCCATCGGAGCCAAAAGAGCGTTTATAGCCTGATACCGCTGAAGCCATACAAAGAGTGGTATTGCCGTCATAGTTATTAGAGCCAATGCAGCCACGAGCGAGTTTGCCTAATGTATAAAACTCTTCTGTGAGTATCTGGCCCGTTGATATAACAGCGAAAGAATCACGACCGTAGGTTTCCTGGATTCGCTTTATTTCGGACGCTGTTTTATCTAACGCCTGATCCCAAGTAGCTGTTTGGTAATCGTTATAGATTTTGTCGCGCATTAACGGTTTATCACCACGACCGGCAGCATCGAACATTTCGTATTCAAATATACCTTTAATGCACAGTTTTCCTCGGTTTACGTCAGCCCCCGCGGAACCGCGACAGGATACGGCGTCACCTTTTTCGTTTATCCCAACATCTATGGAGCAGCCTGTTGAGCAGTATCCGCAAGTGGTGTGTTTCCATTCGACGACTTTTTTATCTGCAATAGTTATCGGTTTTCTATTTTTACGGCCGAAAATCATTGTGTATTCCTGTGCTGTTGGTTTTACTGGTTGTTTGTGCCTTAAAGTGGTGCGTTTTTCAATGGTGGTGCGCAGCCCTCACGCGCAAAACCTTTGAAATCAGGCTGATAAAGGCCTCAAACCCGGTATAAATCTCTCTAGTGGTAGTTATGGCAAGACCCATGCCTGAAAAATTGTGTGGTTTTAGAAAGGCCGTGATTTTGACGATTGTTATTCGACAGTTTTGGAGGGGTTGTCTATGCTAAAAAATAGTCACTGGAGGAAGTTGAAACCATGAATGTTGAGAATCTGTTTGCAGAAATTTCCAATCTGCCCAATATCCCTAAAGTAGTTCAAGAGTTAATTGAAAGCTTTAAGAAAGAAGATGTGAATAGTGAAGAGTTGGCGTCGAAAATAGCAATGGATCAAGTACTTAGCGCAAAAGTGCTAAGAATGGCAAATTCCGCCCACTTTGGTGTGTCGAGAACAATAGCATCCACGAATGATGCCGTAGTGTTGTTGGGTTTTAATGCGCTACGTACGCTAGTGTTAGCATCGGGGCTTACAGGGGCATTCAAGGCGCCAGAAGGCTTTAATATTGAGGACTTCTGGAAGATAAGTTTTCGAACGGGAGCTGTTTCAAAGTGGCTAGCAAAGAATGTGAAGGCTGATCCCGAAACGGCGTTTACGTGCGGTATGTTGCATAACGTGGGAAGTGTATTGCTTCACTTGGGAGTATCGGAGCAGGCCTTAAGTATTGATAAAGCGGTTGAGCTCGGCGCTGACCGAGTCGAGTTGGAGATGTCGCAAATAGGCGCAAGTGGGTGAAGAGTTGGCATTACGTTGGAAGTTTCCTGAGGAAATTTCTAAGGCAATTGGAGAGCAAACAGACCCTTTAAGTGCAGATGAGTTTTCTGTGCTGGCGGGTATCTTACATGTTGCCAAGTACCTTGTGGAATGCAATAGGTGTGGTCTAAGCGAAGAGGAAACCATTGCAGACTTTCCCACTGAGATAGCAAGAGCGGCCGGGCTAGAGCCTAGTCAGTTGTTTGATGCATTAGGTGAAACCGCTGATTTAGGGGCGGAGTTTGATCAGATTTTGCATTAAGGTGCGATAGTGGCTTAGATGTAAAAACCGAGGATTACCTCGGTTTTTTATTGCCTGCTGAATTTCAAAGTAGATATGCAAATATCACTAAATATTTATTTCTCCTTGCAAGTAAAGTGTTGCGTGGCCGGATATTAGTACTCGGTTACCCTGTAGAGAGCATGTTAGAGAGCCCCCTCGTGCAGAACGTTGCATTGCTGTTAGTTGAGTGCGATCAAGCTGATTCGCCCAGTAAGGGGTTAATAAACAGTGAGCAGACCCGGTAACCGGGTCTTCGGCAATCCCTGCATTCGGAGCAAAAAAACGACTGACGAAATCAACATCTTTTCCTGGAGCACTCGCAATGACACCTCGACGGTCGAGCTTTTGGAGTTGGCTAAAGTTTGGCGTTAATTGCAGAATGTCCTCTTCACTTGAAAATATTGCTAAATAATCGGCTGCTGCATAGGTTTTTATCGGTGTTTTCCCCAAACCTTGGGTGAGTGCTTGGGGTGTTTCAACTTCTTCGTACTCTGAAGCGGGAAAGTTTAATGTAAGAATTGTTTTTTTGTTATTGTCTACTTTATGAGAAACAAACAGTTCACCGCTTTTTGAATCAAAACAAATAGGGTTGCGTGTTTCTTGAAGAAATTGAATGGCGACGTAGGCTGCCGCCAAGGTCGCGTGACCACATAAATCCACTTCGCAAGAGGGCGTGAACCAGCGTATGTGGTAACCCTTATCAGTGGCGACAATAAATGCGGTTTCTGATAGGTTATTTTCCTCCGCAATAGATTGCATTGTTTGGTCTTCCAACCAATCGTCAAGGGAAACTATTGCTGCAGGGTTGCCAGTAAACGTTTTTTCTGCAAAAGCGTCTATTTGATAGATAGGTAGTCTCATGAAAAGTACCGAGTGCGCATTCGGTCACAATAAGCGACTAAATTAGGTTTGTGTTTGATGTGCGCTTTCAGTGGTGTATTGGGCTCAGGATATAACGCATTGGCAAGGAATGCGTAAACGGTAGCATCATGTGCGCTGGGTTCTGCGCCGGCAATAAAGTCATTGTCAGCGAGAATTGCGCTAGTAGTGTTAATGTCGTCAATGCCAAGTTGGTAGATTTTATCAACGTTATGTCTGCTAGTGCCTTGTTGGAATATCTGTGTTTTAACTTTCCCTCGGGCTATGGAAGGAATAATAAATCGTAAAGGCAGAGGTAACTTGCCAAAGAAGGATTTTTTTGTTGCAGGCCAGTATCGCTCATCAATCCAGCGACTGTAGGTTAATGACCAATAATAATGCTCTTCTAACATTCTAACCACGGAGTCAGCAATGGCAAGATTTCGATCGGAGGTGTTTTGGTTAAGGTCTATTTGGTGTTTATTGATAAGGTGTTGAAGGATAAATGCGGAATCAGCGATGGTTTCATTTTCATCTGAAATATACGGAAGCTTTCCATTGGGAGCTTTACCTGGATCGTTGATAACTTTTATTTTGTAATCCAAATTAGCCATTTTCAAAAAAACTTCTACCTTCATGCAAAAAGGGCTGGCGTTTGGTAACCCAAAGGCGGGTTGATATTGAAATAGAGTAATCATTTGGGTTTCCTATAGGACGTTGCGGAAAGGACGTTGCTGACAGGACATTTAACTACCGGAGTCGATATTTTCCAATACCTATCGTGGCATATGGGCGTGATTAGGGTAAAAAAAAGCCCCCTTTTGTGGAAAAAGGAGGCATAAATGCTCGTTGGTTGGTTTACGAGCAGGGGTTGACTGGTTTGAAGCGCTAGTTAACAAGTCTTAAATGGCATGTTTTTTTAGTCGCCGTGTTATTTTCATCCGTATCGCGGTTTAGTATTTCATAGGGCTTTGAGATAGCTCCTTCTCTGAAAATCTTTGCGGAGATACGTGAATAGGATCGCACTGATAACAGGCGATAGATTTCGGCAATTCTTGCTTCCCCTCTATTTTCTTTTATTGCTAGGGCGATTGCGATGCGCATAAAGGCATATTGCGGCAATTCAAAGCAACGCCCTTGGTGGCGCATTAGAAGCTGGTTCGATAAACGGTGCAATTCAGCGTAAGTTAAATTTGAATCTAAATTTGGAACGATTTTTTTTGCAAGCAACTGTAGATCGTAAGCAATTATTTCAGGTTGAATAAAGCCCAGGTCAATACCTTTACTGATGTAGCTTAAGAAACCTTGTTGATAAGATAATGTAGCGTTGATGACATTCGTTGAAATGGCAGATGTGTAAATAAGTGAGTGGCTTACCTCTGAGGTGATTTTGCTCAACAATAGGCGTGACGCGGTAGCGTCGTATGTTGGCGAGTTTTCACGAAGGGTGAGGGCGGCCATGATAAGTTGGGAGTAGTGATTGTGAGATGAGTGGTGATCGAGAATATTGCATTCTGTGGCGTGAATACCTGCGGTGATTAATAATTGTTCTGCACAAGTGTTGACCAACCCCTCGCAGGAGAATTCTGCAAGTTGCTCGATCGTTGCGAGGCTGGGTGTAATTGTATTTACATCGGGTGTCATAGAGGCTTGCTCACTCATCATTTCTTTTTTGTTGCTAACGTGACGTTGTACGGGGAATAACAAGATAGTGGGCAATCTCTAGGCTCGCAAGTTCGTCCAGTGGGGGTAACTTGTGGATAAAATGTGGGTAGTCTGTGGTAATTATGGGGATAGAAGCTAAGCTATTGAACAACAAGTGAAAGTTAGCTTAAAAAATAAGTAAAAATATTTCATAATGTTTCCTGAATAGGTGAAAATGAAGGCTAATTAAGAAAACGAGTTTGTGTGTGTGAAAAACATACAAGTTGTGTGCGCGATGATAAACGACGCTTTGAGAATCTAATTAAATGATCTGGCGACGCTCTTATCCTTATGCTTAGCTATATAGTAAGGATTAAAAGTTATTATTGCTCTGAAGCCCTATAAAAACTGACACCTTTGTCGCTACGATTGTTGTTATGATGATTGCAGCAGGTAGGTGGATTGCCGTGAGAGGTTACTATGCAAACAGATATTACTGAAAAGTCGAGAGTTATCATTGTTGAGGATGATGAGCGCCTGGCGTCATTAACTGCGGAATATTTGCAGAGCAATGGTCTTGAGGTTCAGGTAATTGGTGATGGAAGCGTGGCGATCCCCGCAATTATTGAACAACAACCGGATATTGTTGTATTGGATTTGATGTTGCCAGGCGCTGATGGGTTGGAAGTGTGCCGCATGGTGAGAGATAAGTATAAGAACCCAATCCTGATGTTAACGGCAAGAACGGATGACGTTGATCAGGTGCTCGGGTTAGAAATGGGCGCAGATGATTATGTGGCGAAACCAGTTAAGCCAAGAGTACTGTTGGCTAGAATTCGGGCTTTATTACGCCGATCTGAGACTGCAGGATCTGAAGGCGCGGGTGTAGATGATCAAGGGAATGTGAGTCGTTTAGAGTTTGGTGATTTGGTTATTGATAACAGTGCGAGGGAGGTGTGGCTGGCTACCGTCCCTGTTGATTTAACTAGCGCTGAGTATGATCTATTATGGTTGCTGGCATCAAATGCAGGCATTATCTTGTCGAGAGAAGAGATTTTTGAGCGGTTGCGAGGCATCCAGTACGATGGCCAGGATCGCTCTATAGATGTTCGGGTTTCTCGTATTAGGCCGAAAGTCGGCGATGACCCAATGAATCCGCGCCGAATAAAAACGGTGCGAAGCAAGGGGTATTTATTTGTTAAAGACCTGACGTAGGTCTCGAGATTGAATAGTATTTTTGTTCGTATTTATGGCGGCATGATTGCCGCCTGTTGTTTTATTGGGATTGTTTTTTATTTCTCTATCGAAGCTACTAATTTTTTTCGGCTTCAGCACTTTCGTAATGAATTGGTGGCAGGACCTCTAGAGCTGATGGTGCGCAGTGTTGCACAGCGTCCTGCTGAGCAGAGAGAACAGTGGGTTCTCTTTCTCGAGCGCATGATGGGGTCTCGGATTGAATTGAGAGCTGTCGATACGTTATCGTTATCAACTAAAGAGATTTCACAGCTAGCCCGTGATGAGGTGGTGTTGCGCCTTTCGAAGGAGGATCGGCGGGGTGAGGCTATTCTTAAAATCCCCGGTGAAGACTCGTTATATCTTTACGCTCAGGGTGACCGCATTACGGAGCAGCAAGCCCGAGGTGTTACCATCATGCTTGCAGATTACTTGGGGCGCCATGATGTTGGTGAATGGGATGTGATTTTGGCGAAAGTGAATGATAGCTTTGGCTTTCCAGTTCGTCGCGTGCCACCTCACCAAATCTCTCTCAATCGTGGTAGCGAGGTGCGTCTTTTTAAGCACCATGAAGTTGTGGTGCAGTTTCATGAGCAGCGTGGCGGGTCTACATTGATTAACGCTATGGTGTTATTGCCTCAAACGGGGGAGATCTTGTATTTGGGGCCTCAAGATATGTTCAATTGGTATCCAATTGAGTTGTTAGGGGCGATGTTAATTATTGCCTTAGCAATGGTGGGCTTGGCTGCCTATTTATTGGTAAGGCCGTTAGAGAGTCGATTGTCCCGAATGGAGCGAGCAATGTTGCGTATCCGAGGTGGTGATCTGAGTGCTAGAGCCCCGGTGGAAGGCAGTGATGCGATAGGTCAATTAGCGGGTACGTTGAACGGTATGGCTGAACATATTCAGCGCCTTATCAGTGCGCAGAAAGAGTTGTCTAGAGCCGTGTCACATGAACTAAGGACGCCGGTTGCTCGTATTCGCTTTGGTTTAGAGATGTTGTTTGATGAGCCTGATGCAGCTCGGAGACAGAAAAACTTTGATGATATTGATAATGATATCGAACAGTTGGATAAGTTGATTGATGAAATCCTTACCTATTCAAAGTTAGAGGAGGGGACGCCGGTATTAGACTTTACAATGATCAATGTGGATTTACTGCTCTATCAGATCGAGGAAGAAACGAATGCGTTGGGCAAGGATATAAAAATTATATACGAATCTCCTCATTTGCCGGAGGAAAAATGCTTTGCAGAAGGTGAGGAGCGTTATGTACATCGTGTTGTGCAAAATTTTGTTGGCAATGCGCTGCGTTATGCAAACAGTAAGGTAGTGTTTCGGTTTAGCGTTATTGGTGATGTGTTTAGGGTGGATGTCGAAGATGATGGGCAGGGTATTCCTGAAGAGGATCGTAAGCGGGTTTTTCAGCCTTTTACCCGGCTGGATGATAGCCGAACGCGAGCATCAGGAGGTTATGGGTTGGGTTTGTCCATTGTTGCAAGAATTGCATTTTGGCATGGAGGTAAAGTGAAAGTGTCAGAAAGCTCAATGGGAGGCGCAAAATTTAGTTTTATGTGGCCCAGGCTGCAGTCGATGCGGGATACATAGAAAAAAAGAGCTCAGAACCAAGGGGCGGTTCTGAGCGAAAACCACAAGAGTGAGGTAGGGTTTATAAACGTGTTAACTAGCCTGGAGTTCCAAAGAAACTGCTGGTTGAGTAGCAGGAAGTGTTTTTTTCTCCGCCTTGATAAATGTTTCAAGTGCTAGTGTTTGTTGTGAGTTGAAGTGAAGACCTAATTTGGTTCGACGCCATAACACATCCTCAGCGTTACAGGCCCATTCGTTCTTAATCAAATACGTGACTTCTTGTTGGTGTAAGTCTGCGCCAAAACATTCCCCAAGGTCATTCAAGCAACTTGCGTTGGCAAGTACCTCATGAATCAGCGTGCCGTAAGCGTTGGTTAGTCGTGTTAATAGCTGAGCATTTAACCAAGGGTAAGCTTCGCGGATCGTGGTTGTCCACTCTTCGTAAGATATGTCGCCAATATCCCCTCCAGTTATTGGGCAGCCTGCCGTCCAACTTGCTCCCATTGTTGGGAAAAAGGGCTTTATTTCAGCTAACGCTGCTTCAGAAAGTTTTCGATAGGTTGTTATTTTTCCACCGAAGATACTTAATAGAGGGGCTTTTTGGTTCGCGTCTGCTTCAAGCTCTAACGTGTAATCTCGAGTTATCGCTGAAGGTGAGTCAGATTCGTCGTCACACAACGGTCTTACACCAGAGTAACGCCAGCGGATGTCACTGGATGTGAGTTGTTGTGAGAAATGAGCATTCACAACATTGAGTAGGTATGACTCTTCGTCGCTATCCATGGCAACGTCCTTAGGGTCACCAGCGTATTCTTTGTCGGTGGTGCCAACCAATGTGAAGTCGTTGTTATAAGGTATGACAAAAACGATACGGTGATCTTCGTTTTGAAGGATGTAAGCTTGTTCGCCCTCATACATCTTGGGCACTACAAAGTGGCTGCCTTTGATTAGACGAACATTACGAGGTGATGTGCGTTGCATCTTGTTCTCAACAAAGGATTGAGCCCAGGGGCCAGCGGCATTGATCAGTGCTTTGGCTCTACAGCGTTGTATTTTTCCGGTTTCTAGATCCTCGTAAGCAATGTGCCACATGCCATTTTCTCGATGAGCACTCTGGCAGCGGGTGCGTGTTAACACCGTGGCTCCAAGTTGTTGTGCTTGGATGGCATTAGAAATTACGAGTCGAGAGTCGTCAACGCGGCAGTCAGAATATTCAAAGCCGTAGCGCATATCTTCGTTAAGAGGGTTGTTTTTCTGTTCTGGAGAAAGCTTTAGGCCTCTTGATGCAGGTAGTTGTCCGCGTTTGGTTAAATTGTCGTATAAGAACAGCCCAATGCGGATCATCCATGCCGGACGCAGGTGGGGGCGATGAGGCAAAACGAAACGTAGGGGTTTGATGAGATGAGGTGCGTTTCGCAATAGCACTTCGCGCTCCGCAAGGGCTTCTCGTACGAGGCGAAACTCATAATGCTCAAGGTAGCGTAATCCACCGTGGATAAGTTTGCTGCTGGCGGATGATGTGGCACTTGCGAGGTCGTTTTGCTCGCACATGATAACTGATAGACCACGCCCCGAGGCATCTGCAGCGATACCTGCTCCATTTATCCCGCCACCGACAATAAATAAATCAACAATGTTCGCCTGTTTGGCGTTGCCGGGGGTGATGTGAGTGACTGTTTCAGTCATTGAAAGCCTCGTTTTCGATCAGGGGTTGAAAATTTCTTGTATGTTCTAAATTGATTGAATGCAGTGTATGTGTATTCGTTGAATTTCGCAAACGAAAATAAATCGAAGATTTTGAGGTTTTGCACGAGGGATGTTCGATAAGTGTTCAATATTGAAGAAATGGTTGCGATAAGGTGTATTCAGGAGTAACGTCGGCTGTTCGTAAGGGTGTGGGGCGCGTCTAAAGAGAAGAGGTAGTAGAAAGATGGGGGGAGGGGCACCCTCAGGCGGATGCTGAGGGTTGGTGTGCTTTTGGGGAGGGGGGCTATTCGGGGAGTTCGTTTTCAGCAACAAGGCAGCGAACATCACTGTTCAAAATGAGGCTTTGATAGTTGTTATCAAGGGTTTGATCAGTAACGAGTAGATCAATATCTTGTAGTTTGCCAAGGCAAATCATGGCATGTCGACCAAATTTGGTGTGATCAACCGCTAGAATGACTTCGCGAGAGTTGGCTATTATTGCCTGAGACACGCGAACTTCTTGATAGTCAAAATCAAGTAGTGAGCCTTCCTCGTCGATACCGCTGATACCGATAATGCCGTAATCCACACGAAATTGGCTTACGAAGTCCATTGTCGCTTCACCGATGATACCGCCATCTTTACTGCGCACCTTGCCGCCAGCGATGATGACTTCGAAATCGTCTTTGCCGCTAACAATGGATGCTACATGCAGGTTGTTAGTGATGATTTTAAGGCCATTATGATTAAGTAATTCTTTCGCGATGGCTTCATTGGTGGTGCCGATGTTAATAAATAATGACGCATGGTCGGGAATATGATTGGCCACGATCTTTGCGATACGGGATTTTTCAGGGGACTGTAGGTGTTTTCGTGTGGTGTATTCAGTATTTTGGGTGCTTGGGGCTGCGCTGGCTCCGCCGTGAAAGCGCCTGACACGGTTCTCGGTGGCAAGGGTGTTGATATCGCGGCGCATTGTTTGTGGGGTGACATCAAAGTGTGACGCGAGGTTTTCGATAGAGACAAAACCTTTGGCGTTCACTAGTTCAACAATGTGTTCGTGTCGTGCTTGCTGAGACATAAGAAAACTACTACTTTTTAGGTGAATACTGGCATAGGAGAGTACAATTTTATGTCAGAAATAATACTACAGAATTGACTGAGCGTCTGACTTTTTGAGGCGGTAGGGCTAGATAGAAGCAATTCGTAACAATAGAGTATAAATTAAGCGTAAGTAGAGTGTTAAAACGAAGTATTAAAACGAAAGCGTTAAAAGAATGACTTTTTAGCGTTAACGACACTGTTAATTGAGTGTACATTAAGAAGAGCCATCCATTTGTTTTGTGTTTAAGGATTTTGTAATGACCCGATATATTCTTTCTATAGATCAAGGAACAACAAGTACACGAGCCATTATTTTTGATGATCGTGGAAGCATTGTAACGTCAGCCCAGGAAGAGTTTGAGCAGTTTTTCCCTGCGGATGGCTGGGTTGAGCATGATCCGGAAGAGATATGGGATACAACGGTGGCGGTTTGTCAGCAGGCGCTAAAAAACGGCAATATTGAAGCGTCAGCTATTGCAGGTATAGGGATTACCAACCAGCGAGAGACAACGATTGTTTGGGATAGGAAATCGGGTAAACCAATTTATAAAGCAATCGTATGGCAGGATCGTAGAACAGCTGAATGGTGCAAAGAATTAAAGGCTGCAGGCAAAGAGCAGGTCGTAAAAGAAAAAACGGGGTTACTGATCGACCCCTACTTTTCAGCAACAAAGATTGCCTGGATTTTGGATCATGTTGGTGGTGCCCGAGAAAGGGCTGAGCGCGGCGAGTTGGCGTTCGGAACCATTGATACATTCTTATTATGGAGACTGACTGGAGGTAAAAGTCACAAGACGGATGCAACCAATGCATCGCGCACCCTAGTGTTTAATATCCATACTCAAGAATGGGATGATGAGTTGCTAGAAATGCTGAAGGTGCCTAAGTCAATGCTGCCATCGGTGGAGGATTGTGCCGCAGACTTTGGTGATACCGATCCTGAACTGTTAGGAGCTTCAATAAAAATTGCAGGAATGGCTGGTGATCAGCAAGCAGCGTTAATCGGCCAGGCGTGTTTTGAGCCTGGCATGATTAAGAGCACTTATGGAACGGGCTGTTTTATGGTGCTAAATACCGGGGATGAGCCATCGGTTTCTACTCAAAAACTGCTAACAACCGTTGGCTACCGTATCAATGGAAAGGTGAGCTATGCGCTTGAGGGTAGTATTTTTGTTGCCGGCGCTGCGGTTCAATGGTTGCGGGATGGGCTTTCGTTGATTAATCACGCTGGTGAAACTGAAGCAATGGCGGAAGAAGTGGGGGTAGATCAAAATGTTTATCTGGTACCTGCTTTTACGGGTTTAGGAGCGCCATATTGGGATCCTGAGGCACGAGGTGCGATGTTTGGGTTGACACGGGACACTGGAATTAAGGATATCGTGACTGCTGGGTTACAGTCTGTAGCGTACCAGACAAAAGATCTGATTAGTGCAATGGAAAGGGATGGTGCGGTAAAACCAAAAACGTTACGTGTAGATGGCGGCATGGTTGCTAACAATTGGGTCGTTAAATTTATCAGTGATTTGTTGGATGTCAATGTCGATAGGCCGGCAGTGATTGAAACAACGGCTCTTGGTGTGGCGTATTTAGCTGGGTTGCAGGTAGGGATTTATGACTCTCTAGAAAGTATATCTGAGCTGTGGCATTGCGAACGTCACTTTGAGCCGGATATGACGGACGAGCTGAGGGATAAATTATACAGTGGTTGGCTTGATGCGGTTAGTCGTGTTCGTAAGAACTGATTTTTAGCCCTGTTTCTTAACCCTGTTTCTTAACCCCAATGTCTAGGTAGGGATTGGGGTTAAGAGTATTGCTGAATAATATTCTGTAGATTGTTCTTTTGAGAGAAATCGGCCATATTTTCCTGTAATGTTTTTTCTAATTGTTCATGAAGTCGGTGTATTTCTTGGGATACTTGGGCTGCGTGATCGGCCTGGGTTTGGGCAGAATTTGCGATAGATTGGTTGCTTTCTTGCAGTGAGTGTATCGATTCCGTTGCACCCTGGAGAGAATGAGAGGCTTCTTTTGCACCATCTACACTAGCAGTGACCATTTCTCGGCTTTTTTCCATATATTGAGCGCTTTCTCTTGAGCCTTTTTGTATTTCTTCTATTTGTACCTTGATGTCTTCAGCTGCGGCAGCAGTTTTGGATGCTAATGCTCGTACTTCGTCTGCAACAACGGCAAAACCCCTACCTTGCTCCCCAGCCCTTGCTGCTTCAATGGCGGCATTTAACGCGAGTAAGTTGGTTTGGCCCGTGATGTGGGTAATCATATCGACGACCGTTCCAATGGCTTCGCAATTACTGGTAAGTTGGTTGATTTTGGAGGTTGAGTCTTCTAGTTGTTGGTCGAGCTTTTCAATCTCTGCGGTTAATTGCGCGAGTTTATTTTGGCCTTCTTGGGATTTGTCTTGAGCTTGTGTTGCGCTGTTCTGAGCTGACGAGGTTGTTTGAATAATCGAATTAAACTCTGTTGATATGCTTTGTACGGTATTGGATATATCGTTGATGCTTTCTAGCGTGTTGTTATTTTTAGTGTTGGCGAATTCTTGCTGTTCTGTTATGGATTGCTCTCTTTGTTGTAAAGATCCAAGCAGGGATGACATGTCATTTTTTTGTTTTTCGATGGATGCTTCAAAAGCATCTAGGCAATGTGTGAGCACAGTATCTGGTGCCATATTTTTGTCAATGTTTACGTTGTATTTTGTTGCTAATACTAATAGTTGGCTCATGGCAGATTTTCCGGAAACCACCATGGATTTATGTAAGGTGTGATATAAAAAATACGAGCATAAAAAGCTGAGCAAAATTAAGCATACAAAAATAGTCTCCCGTTGCCAGCTTGTGTTGTTAGAGAAATTTATGGTTGCAGTGCTGGCGTGTTTTATTTGTTCTATGTCTTTGCTTTCAATTGGCGATAGTTGATTGTAGGTTTTGTTAAGCTCCTCCATTAATGTTTGGGTTTGCTTGCTGTGAGTGACCAGCGTGTCAAATGCAGAAAGATACTCGCTCAACAATTTGTTTAGCGCTTGATGGTCTTCTTTCATGAGAGGGGAGGAGGGGATTTCTTTTTGCAGTGTTGCGGCTAATTCATGTAATGCTTCTTTGTCGTTGCTTGAATGCGAGAGGGTGAACTCTTTTTGACGTTGTTGTATTTGCGTAAATAAACTAAACAAGTACACCGCATTTTGTTCTTTAAGGTAGGTGTTGATTTTTTTCTCTGCGCCGCTAATGTTGTCAGGAATGTTGTTTGCAATAGTTGGTGTTAGCAGCTTTTGATGTTCGGTGAGCTCCTTTAACTGGCGGTGATAGATGGCCAGGTTAAAGACCAGGTTTTTGGCTTTGGTTTCTAGGTGTTTATACTCTTTAGGCAATGAAAATATGCGAGTGCCTTTTTGTAATTCGCTCGTTAATGTCGAAAGTTGCGCTAACCGTTGTTGGTTTTTTTCATAGGAGGTCGAGGCAATAATACCTTTTGCGGCCACGATATCGGATTGAATGTTATGAGCGATAGCCATGTAGTCAGATAGCTCGTTCTTTAGCTGAGTGCTTTCGTTTGAGCTTTTTTGCTGTAAGAAAAACAGACTTGCTATAGCCGCTAACGACAGCATTAAGACTGCAGTGATTATTTTTAATCGGGTGGCAAAGGTTGTGTTATTGGTCTCGCCTGTGGGCATACTGTTTTCCTGAATTTTACAGAATTATTCGGGGTATACAGTAAGGATAGCTATGATTTGATATTTTGTTGAAAGGATGAATATGTCAGATTAAATGGTTTAGGTAATGGGTGGTTGGAGGCGATATAAAAATAAGGTGGGTTGAAGGCGAATGCTTGTTTGGCTGGGACGTATGAGTGCATTATCCGGATAGAAGAGCTTATGGTCGCCCTTTCTATCCACTTCTTGTCAGTTGCCTCTTTGTACTACTTCTAAGGATCGGCTTTCCATGTGCCTAGTAACATTTCAAGCAGAGCTTTCTGTGCATGAAGGCGGTTTTCAGCTTCGTCCCAAACAACTGTGTCAGCTGCTTCCATTAGCTCTTCGCTAACTTCTTCACCTCGATGAGCAGGTAAGCAGTGCATAAATAAGGCATCTTTCTCTGCAATATCCATGAGTTCACGGTTTACTTGGTAACCATTGAATGCGTTAACTCGCTGATCTTGTTCGGATTCTTGTCCCATGCTTGCCCAGACGTCAGTAACTACTAGGCTAGACTGTTCCACGGCTTCTTTAGGGCTGCGAAATAGGGAGACTCGGTCTTTGTTGTCTTGAACAAGTTGCGCGTTAGGTTCAAACCCGGCTGGACAGGCGATATTTAGATGAAAATCAAACTGTCGTGCGGCGTTGATATATGAGTGGCACATGTTGTTGCCGTCACCAACCCAAGTCACGGTTTTGCCTGCAATGTCCCCACGATGTTCTTGATAGGTTTGCATGTCTGCGAGCAATTGGCAGGGGTGGTAGCTGTCGGTTAACGCGTTGATCACGGGAACATTGGAATTTCGAGCGAACGTTTCGATTTTCTCATGTTCGAATGTTCGAATCATTATGATATCTACCATTCGAGATAATACCTTGGCAGAGTCTGCAACGGGCTCACCGCGGCCTAGCTGGGTATCCTTTGATGATAAAAAGATAGCGCCACCGCCGGATTGAATCATTGCACTTTCAAACGATACGCGAGTACGAGTGGATGATTTCTCAAAAATCATTCCTAGCACTTTGTTTTTAAAAGGCTCGTAAATGACGCCATTGTTCTGCATTGCACGTAATTCAGATGCTCTTGTTATGAGCTGTTTCAGTTCTTTAGGGCTAAAATCGAGTAACGTTAAAAAATGCCTTGTTGACATGGCATTGCTTCCTTTGTTTTTGTATTTCTGGCGGTTGCTTAGAGGTCTTCGGCCCATGCAAGGACAAGTTGACTGACGCGTTTGACAACTTCTTCTGCTTCGCTATCACTCATGATAAGCGGGGGGAGTAGGCGTATAACACTTCCGGCGGTAACATTGATCAGTAAGCCGTTGTCGAGGGCTTTACTTACGAGCTCTGGGCAAGGCGAATTTAATTCAATACCTAGCATTAAACCCATATGGCGTACATGGTTGAACTCTTTACAATTACTTAAGTTTTTTTCAATGCCTGAGGCTATTAAATTACCTAGGTGTTCTGCGCGATTGCTTAGTTGCTCGTTCTCAATGGTATTTACTACGGTAAGGGCGGTTGCACATACCATCGGGTTGCCACCATAAGTGGATCCGTGATTTCCCGGGGCAAGTAAATGCGTGGCTTTGCCCGCTACAAGGCATGCGCCAATTGGCATACCGTTGCCTAAACCCTTCGCGGTGGTTAATACATCAGGTGTGAAATTATGATGTTGAAATGCGAAGTATTTCCCTGTTCTACCGTTACCGGTTTGAATTTCATCAAGCATTAGTAGCCAGTTATGCTCTTCACATACAGCATGAAGTTCTGGAAGGTAGCTTGTGTCAGGAATGTTGATGCCGCCTTCGCCTTGTACCGGTTCAACGAGAATAGCTACAACATTGGGATTGTTGGCTGCTATATTTTTTACGGCTTCAATGTCGTTGTAGGGGGCACGAATAAACCCCTGAACTAAGGGCTCGAATCCAGCGTGTACTTTTCTATTCCCTGTGGCTGATAGTGTTGCCAGGGTGCGGCCATGGAAAGAACTGTCCATAACGATGATGGCTGGATTGTCTATTTCTTGTCTGTTGCCGTATAAACGTGCAATTTTAATGGCTGCTTCATTTGCTTCAGCACCAGAGTTGCCAAAAAAGCAACCCTCCATGCCGGCAACACTGGCAAGCTTCTCACCTAAGTCTTGTTGGTGTTTGATTTGGTAAAGGTTTGATGTGTGTAATAAGCGTCCCGCTTGTTCACATATTGTACGGGTGACTTCTGGATGAGAATGCCCTAGGCCACAGACGGCGATACCGCTGAGTGCGTCGAGATACTTCTTTCCGTCAGTATCATATATCCATACCCCATCACCTTTTTCGAATGTGACGGGTAATTGAGCGTAAGTAGGAATCAAACCGTGAGACAACATGAGTGCGTACCGTTTACTATAAAAAGAAAGACCTAAATAGGTTATGGTGCAAACGGAAGCATAACCGCGCTCATGAAGCAACATGACTGGCTGGATAAGCGCGCACTTAATTAGACCTATTTTTGTGTTGGGAAATACTATTACTCAATGGGATGATTTTGAGCTTGGAACTTTGGAAGAGGGGTTTGGGGGCGTTAGCTATTTAGGGAAAGGGGTTCTTCCCTATCTGTCTTTTTTCCTACTTGTTGTTCTAATGCCCAGCGTCGGTAGTCTACGGGAGTCATGTCGTATTGTTTCTTAAAACTGTTGTAGAAATGGCCTAAATTACCGAACCCACAATCGTAAGCGATATTGGTGGCAGAATCATTAGTGTTGGTTAATTGCTGGCAGGCCTGCTGTAGGCGAATGAGGTTGGTGTATTCAATTAAGCTTTTGCCGGTAACGGTTTTAAATTGAAGAGCAAAAGAAGAGCGAGACATGCCGGCTTTTTTTGCCATGCTTTCTAACGTGATGGGCTGGGATGGGTCTTGAAGAATAGCCTCACAGCAACGTTCTATTTCAAACGCTTTATTATTTGTTTTTACGAGAGTGGGAATGGTTGCTTGGCGACAATGATTAATGAGCAGTTGAGCCAAGATACTTCTTGCCATGACATCGCCAAACAATGATGGGGAATCAATTTCGTTTTGTAAGCGTCTTGCGAATGTAGCGTTTTCCCGGAAGCGTTGTTGGTTAAAACGACTACTGACGGAATGATTGAGGTATTTGTCATCCAAATAATTTTTTAAGGAGAAAATACCTAGAGAGGATGCAAAACCATCATCAAAACAAATAAATTGTGTGCGAGCGATATCTTTAGGGCTGCCAATAATTCGATGGCTAACCCCTGAGGGGATAAGAAAAGTGCGCCCGACTCGGTAGTCACTTAGCTTGCCATTAATTTCCAGTTGTCCTGCATCACTTCCACAAACAATTAGCTCATGGGGAGGGTGTTCATGAAAAGGTAGTCGCTCTTCTATATCGGCGGTAATGCTGCAATGCATATTCTTAACCTTTCTGGATGATTCCGTAATGGAAGCGGACTATACCATAAGCCGGGGCCCGCTTTTGTCGTTATTCTGCGTTCAAATGTAAATTGAACTAACAAGATTATATAAGTTACTTCCTTAAGGAACCATAGGGAAGTAACTGTACGTCAATAACGATAATTTGAAGGGTAAGGTATGAAAAAACACGATGTTAATGCAATAGAAAACGTTCGTCGTATAGAAAATTTTGAGACGAATGAAATGAACGGTTATTGCATGGAATTGACGCATGCTGTTTACCCCCACGATGAAGTGCATGGCAAATATTGCACTATTGAAGAATATATTGATTGCCCACCAGAAGATGTTTATCGCTACCTTGCACAAACACGTTCTTTGGCTGAGTGGACTTACAGCCTTCGAGATATGAAACCAACAGATAAGAAAAACCTGTTTGAATTCAAGGATATGATCGGTGATGACACGCTTTGTTTTTGTGAAACAAAAGTAAACTCTGATGCGATGACGGTAGATTATCATTGTGCTTGGGATCAAGGCGAACACCTATGGATGATTTATTTAATGCGTGTTGTACCCGCGCAACAGGTATTAAACAAACCGGGTTCGGTTGTGTTGTGGACTAATTGTCATCATCCGTTTTATGACAAAAATCCTTACCCACAAACAGCTCCGGCTAAACGTCCTGTATGGGTCGGTGATTTCTGGACAATGTTTTATGCCGGTCATTGGGTTGAGATGCAAAATCTTAAACATATATTGGAATACCGCCATAAAAATAAGCTTCCTATGTTTGATGCGTCATGGTTAAAAGATTCAGAATTAACGGCCTCAAAACCAGACGGTTCTGAAAAAACTGATGTTGTGTGTGCTTAATAGTTATAAATAGAGGATGAAAAGATGCAATCGATCAGTTTAGTGAGTGCAGCAAGTTATTTGCCAGAAGACATAGTACCGAATACATTTTTTACAGAATCTATTGTTGATGGTGAAAAAGCACCAAACAGCAATCACCCCATGTTTAAGGGTACTGAGTTTCGTCGTCATGTGGCGGAAGGTGAAACGGCAATTAGTATGCTGGAGCAGGCATCGCGAAAACTGGCTGATCGGTTAAATCTAGATTTTGCGAAAGACGTCGACATTATTTTGATTAATACCACGGTACTGGATATGCCGTTTACAGGTTGCGGTGCTGAGCTTGCCCATGTGCTTGGTGCAAAGCCATCATGGATCATTGATGTACATAATGGTGGCTGTGTTTCTTTTGTATATATGATGGATATCGCACGTAGCTTGATGGCAAGCTCTGGTGCAAAAACAGCGATGATTTGTAATGTTCAAAATGCTGCAGGTCGAATATTTCGTCATCCTGAAAATCGAAAATTACCGCAATCGGCGGTGCCAGGCGATGGTTGTGGTGTTGGGTATTTGGTAGCAAATGACAGTTCGCCGGTGCAATCAATTGTTCGCCGTAGTTATGGTGAATATGCAAAAGATATGACAGCCGTTAGTGATGACGGCCAAAAATGGTGGGATCCTCGTGAGACACCTATGCACATTGAATTTACGGAAAACAAATTGGCATCCATTGTGGGTCGTGGAAATAAAATTGTGCCAGAAGCATTATATGCAGCACTTAAAGACGCAAATATATCGATGCAGGATGTGGACAAATTAATTACCAATCAACCAAATCACACATTTTTACGTAACTGGCGTGAGTCAGTTTGTGTGGAAGAAAAAAATCATATTCATACCTTTCCAGAACATGGCAATTTATTTGGTGCCGCCTTGCCAATTTCATTAGCGCGGGGTATTGAGACAGGAACATTGAAAAAAGGAGATAATCTTTTGTTGGGAGGTTTTGCTCACGCGGGGGATTACGCTTGTGGATCTGTTGTGCATTGGCAGGGAGGTGAGTGATGTATATTCATAGCTGGATGGTATGTCATCGCCCCCAATCACAAGCTAAGTCTCAAGGTGAATCACAAAGTAAGTCACAAGAAAAACACACACATTATGGCGATCGATCGTCTGGTGGTCAGCGTCCAACTTCTGTTAAAAATGCGGCCTAAAAGACATGATACTATCAGATGCGATTGTTACCTGTTTACGTGAATTAAATTTACGTTATATGTTTGGTGTTAGCGGAGCCAATATAGAGCACGTTCATGATGCCGTGTTTCGCCTGGGTAAATCTGAGAAGGGAGGATATGCTCAAGGTCAACATGGCTTCGAAACAGTGATGACAAAAAGTGAGTATGGGGCGGCTTTTATGGCTGATGCTAGGGCTCGTACTCATAATACTCTTGGTGTTTGCTGTGCAACATCAGGAGGGGGTATGATGAACCTAGCCGTTGGTATTGCTGAATCTTATGCTCATTCTGTACCGGTTTTAGCATTGGTCGGGCAGCCACCGATAGCTCAAGAAGGACGAGGAAGTTTTCAAGATTCTTCAGGAATCGGCGCTACCGTAAATGCACTAGCTATGTGGCAAGCCATTTCAAAGTTTGCTTGTAAAATTGAAACAGCGGATCAATTTTGGCCTCTATTTTTAACGGCATTATCGCAACCATTTTTGGGGCGTCACGGTCCGTCGGTTATGTTGTTGCCTAGAGACATTATGGGATTAGAAGTTGGTGATATCCCTAAGGGTTTTTTAGATTCAGTCTCCTTTAAGTCGAATGTTCAAGATGCTGAAAAGAATATAAATGATATATGGGATAGGCTTTCTCAAGCAAAAAAACCGGTGTTGATTTTGGGCTCTGGTGTTGCCAGGCACAATGCAGAAGCGGCAGCGCGAGCTTTTGTTGAATCGTCCAATATTCGTGTTGTATCAACATTGTCTTGTCCTGGTATCTTTGCGAATGATGATAAACGCTATTTGGGCATGATTGGCGTCGCGGGTCATCCATCTGCCCATTCATTTATAGAAGAGAAAGCAGATTTTATCTTGTCCGTTGGTACCCAACTGAGAGCAATGACACGGGCAACCTTAGAAAGTGCGTTGACGGAAAAAACATTGTGTATGGTTAACAGTGATTTTCAGGAGCTTGATGAGTCTTTGAACCCTAGCATGTTGAAGAAATCGGAAGCGTTAATGTTTTTTGATGCGCTTAACGAGAAACAAGAGGCATCGCCGTTAACGTTTTCTGTTGATGACGAGTTGAATCCTGTCACCTGTTTTGCCCCACAAAAAATACAATATCAGCAATTGGTTGATGCCGCGTTGACCGATGTGCAGCGTAACGGGTTGACCCAAAGTGCTGCGTTAACGGTTGTTAATCAATATTTACCCGAGCAGGGACATATCCTGTTTGATGCAGGAAATTGTGCGGCAGCTGCAGCGCACTTTCTTAAAATACCCCAGAATGTGTCAACGAATATAGCATTAGGGATGGGGGGGATGGGGTATGCCATTGCTGGTGCGATAGGTGCCCAATTAGGTGAATCAAAACCATCTCGTACAACGGTGTTATGTGGTGATGGGGCATTCATGATGACAGGCCTTGAAATACACACGGCTGTAGATCTTCAGTTGCCGATATTATGGATTGTGTTTAACAACAATATGCACGGTATGTGTGTCACCCGGCAGCAGCTGTATTTTTCGGGAAGGATTGAGGGCAATACCTACGGGAGTGTTGATATTGCGACAATATCTAGGGGGTTTGGCGGTAAGGACAGAATTTGGGCTAAGACAGCAACCTCGTTGACGGAACTCGATACATTGTTGGATGAATATGTTTCGCGCAGAGCGCATATTCCGGGAGTATTAGAGTTAAAAATTGTTGAAGAAGAACTACCGCCCTTTATGCCTTTTGTTACAGCGGATGCGGAAATTCAGAAGGCCTGGTGACTACTATATAAAAGGCGTGGTGACTACTAATCAGAAGGTATAGTGACTACTACCAATGTGGAGAGGACATAAATGCAGTACTGAGGCATATTTTTTAAGAATAATAGCCAGCGCAGGAAACCTCGATTACAATTGTGTGATTTCCAAGGGAGTTCTGCGATCAAACCCACAGTACGAAAAACGCCGGTACAAGCGAGAAGTAAGTTACGAGTACAATCAATGTTGTCCGTGGCGGAAAGCCGTCTTATTCAACGGGGTTATGATGAGCTCAAAATGAGCGATATCGCCAAATTGGCCGGCGTGCCAATAGGTTCGGTTTATCAGTATTTTCCCAATAAGACAGCAATTGTCAGCAGTTTGCTTCAAGAGAAAATGGCAGAGACTCAGGCGGACGTGAAAAAGGAATTAAACCGTTTACCGGAGGGGGAGAGTGTTCTTGAGTACTTTGCTGACATGGTTTCTCGATTGGTGGATACCCTTTACAAGCGCTATCGTTACGATGAATCTGTTCGGGCGCTGTGGAATGCTGCTCGCTCCGACCCTAAGCTGCAAGACATGGTGCTTGAGGATAACTTAGTTAATGGCGACGTGATTTTTCAAGCGATGCATGTGGTGCTTACTCAAATACCTGCAGAACGTCTAAGAGCCATAACTAACATGATCTGCGATACGATAGGTAGTGCCTTGCGTTTTGCAGCCAGTGTCGATGAGCTTCAAGGGGATATTATGGCTGAAGAGCTTAAGGTTATGATAAATTGTTACTGCATCAATATACTTGAACGGTAATTCCTGTCTACCTGAGTGAGACTCTGAAAGCAAGATTAGGGCATGTTTTTTTCTAACCTATCAGATCTTGTCTATGCTTAAGGTGTGATGCAAAAAGGACTCGGGTAACGAGGCTCCACAATGAATGTGGTCTTTGCTTAGGGAAGTGGTAGGAAAATGTCAAATAAGTACATCATGTTTGTTGATGATTCTGTCAGTATGCAGAGAATTGTCGAAAGTGTGTTAGTGGAAGATTATGAGGTTCTTTGTACTTCAGGAGCAGAGGAAGCATTGATCGCAATGGATCAACGGGTTCCGGATTTATTTCTGTTGGATATTGAAATGCCGGAGGTTGATGGTTACGAATTGGCTCAAAAGATTAGAAGGAGAGGGGATGGAAAGCAGGTTCCGATTGTCTTTTTGTCGTCAATGAACTCTGAAAAAGTCATTGTAAAAAGTTATAAGGCGGGTGGAACTGATTTTATAACCAAGCCGATTGTTGGTGATGAACTCAAAGCTAAAATTTCAATTGCGATAGCAACATCTAACAAAATAGAGAATGCCAAGCTGAGCTATCGCGAAGTTGACAGTGCAAAATCTGTAGCTTTGGATGCAATGCGCAATGCCGCGGATCTTGGTCAGTTATTAGGTTTTATTCAGGGAACGTACACTTGTACGAATTTTGATTCATTAGGCCACAAATTACTGGATATTTTGGCGGCTTATGGATTAATGGCTGTTGTTGAACTAAGAACACCCAAAAAGAAATACCAATATTCTCATAGCGGTGCCGTTCAGCCATTGGAACAAAGTATTATCGATCGGTTTCGTGAAGAGCAGCGTATTATGGATTTTAATAATCGAACGCTAATAAACTATGTAGATGTTTCCCTTCTAATAAAAAATATGCCTGTGGATGACGAGAATCGATACGGGCAATTAAAGGATGTGCTAGCAACACTTGCGCAAGCGAGTGAGCCAATGATATTAAGCTTGTTTTTGAAAAATAAAATGGACTCTCAGCGCTTAAAGTTACTCACCATGGCGGAAATGACACAAAGCTCCTTAGACCGGCTAGCTGGTTTGCATAAAAAGAATAAATATGAATACGTAAAATCGCAGGAAGCCTCAGTGGAAGACGCGAAGGATTTGTTTCATTGCTTGGAGTTGAGTGAACATCAAGAAAATGTAATAACGGATTTGTTTTTGAAAAATTACAAAGAGTGTGAAATTCGTCATGAACAGAATGATGAGGTTGATGAAGAGTTGACGTTAATTGTTAGGGCATTAAAGGATACATTGGGGTTGATTTAAATCTTGCTTATAACGTCTATTAACATGCCTGTCATGTTAATAGACGTTATGCCAATCATAACTACAGCGTCAATAAATATTCCACAAGATAGGACACGTCATCATTAGACATGGTACACCAAGGATGTGGTGCATCAGGCATTTCAATGGCCGTTGGGGTTCCCATTTCACCGGGGCCATATTCATTAATCATTTGTTGATAATCCCAGTAGTAATAGTCAGGATCCCAAGGCACTTCAACAAAGTACTTATGGCGTTCAATAAAACGATTTTGTTTGGCTGCAGTATCATTATCTGCGGTGCTTTCTGATTTTGGAATTCTAAACACATCCCCTTTATTCTGATACGCAGGATAGGGCGTTGGATGATCTACACCGCCTTTTGCGGTATTAAGTGGAGGGTGCAGCGTATAATAGGCATTGTATAAATCACTGCCAGCATCGCAACGCGCGGGGGAAACTAAATCCTCTAAGTTCCTGACGTGACTATCACTCAATAATCCGCGATGTTGTGTCCAATACAAATTTCTCAAAAAGGTTGCCCTAATGGACTGTACTTGTTTTTGATAAATTGTGGGTGTGAAGAATCGTCCCACTTCATCTAGTCGTACCATTTTCTCATTGGTATTTGCCCCTAGTCCATCAGAGTGACAGCTACCGCAGTCCCGCTCAAAGATCGTTTTTCCCTGTGCTACGGCGTCTGTAATACCCGGATATGCTTGCCAACTTTGAGTGATAAATTCACTTTCACTGGGTGATGATTCTGCTTGGGTAGAAAGCTTATTGTTTTCTTTTAACCATCGGTACATTCCGATATTACGCAGCAGGTCATCATCTTGATTCAATGTTGTCATATAAGCGGTTAAGGCTTGTAATGACGTTTTATCCATAGACCCTTGAGCACCATCAGGTTCTTCAGAATGAATATAAGACCCCTCAAAACCGACATAGGATTCGGTGTGTGATAATGAACGCCGAATGGCCATATAGTTGGTTACAGTTGGAATCGTAATGGGGGAGAACTGATAATCGTTGTCCGTCTCACTACCTTCACCAACAGCACGTACAACGTTGTGTTCACCGGTACCTTGAGGCATGTGATAAATTAACATGGTTTTATCGATGTCTTGTTTGCTTCCATCAGTCCAAATAGGACCTTCTTCTTTAGTCTTAATACCATCAAATGGGCCTAGTAATGCCCACTTCATGCTCCAGGTAGGGTTGGGAAGTCCGGGGAATACTTTGGTGGTTTGTTTTCCGGGGGCTGATTCATAAGATATTTGATAGCCGTGGCACGATGCACAGTTAAAACCTACCCATTCACCCTTTCCGGTGTAAGGGTTGAGGGATTCAGCATACCGGTAACCTGTCCAACCGGTGTTACTCGTCCAGCCTTTGGTAAGTTGAGGTTGTATTGTTAAGAAGCCGGGGATAGGGTTTTTTTGTGGGTAGGGATCAAAATAAATGTCATCTATTGCTTCACTTGGCACTTGCCCTTCAATAGTGGGTACTGCGCCAAATAGTAAGCTGGGGTCAGCTAATAGGCCGGTAATAGGATCAATCGCTTGATAGTTAAAGATCTTTTTCCAGTTTAAACCTCGTAGATTGTGCGCGGCTCCGATGTTGTAATCGTATGACCAAAATATAGCTCGGCCTTGTGCGACTAATTCGTCAAATGCCGGATTATCAACGGTTACTCCAATGGGGAGTGTTGACTTGGTTTCAGACAACGTAGAAACCACATCACAGTTGTGTTCGAAGTCTGGCTCAGTAATACGTGCGGTAAGTGCGTCAATAACATTATGAGGTTCACCGGGTCGAATAAGGGATTCATTAAAGCCGGTTCGTTTTTGCACTTGCACGGTTAATGGGCCGCTACTGGCATGATCAGGGACTCTAAATTCAATGCGGCTATTTTCCCAGTGTAAAACGTTTTTGGGCCACTCGCTGCGTTTGTCACTGATTTCAAAATTGACTTGTTTTTGAATATCAAGTTTTTGCTCGAACATGGTGAGGTCAGTTTCAAGAATACGAGTTGTACCGATCATGATTTTTGAGAAATCGATATCAACACCTTGACCAAAATTTTCACCGTATAGGGTGATGGAGTCTCCTGGAGCCATGGTTATAGAGGATGGGGTGGTTGCATCCCAGGCTGGAATACCATTAACAGCAATACTGTGAACAATGGGGGTTAAGAACGTCGCTGCCGATGAAGATCGAATATCTTCACGACTGGCATCAAATTCGCAAATAATTTCCTGGTCTGGAAACTCGCCAACTTTGTCACAACCCGCAAGTACAAATGAGACGGGTAAAAGCCAGAGGGTTTGTCGGGCTAGCTTGGTTAATGTTTTATAACTAGGGGGAGATTTTGTTGGCTCAGTCTTTCGAGTGGTTTTTATCATTATTGTATCCTCTCAAGGGTGGTGGATAGCGCTGGGTTTTTATTGTGCTATCAATTGGCATCCTAAAAGAATTTGTAAAATCGCCCCATGATTTTATCGGACAATAGGTTTGACCTAATCGGACACGCATTGCTAGCTGTGACGTGATGCACGGTTTCAGATAATGACTCTAATCAGAGTTGGTTGTATTTTGATCGGGCTTGTGTGCGTATAGCTGTTTGAACTATTCTTTTGCATTATTTTTTGTCCTTTTTAGCTCTTTTGGAACCTGGTAGAGTTGTTTATCGTTAATTTGTTAAAACCGCTTTTAGGATATTGATATTTCAATGAACCCCATCGCGCTCGGTATTTTTGTTAATCGTATTGAATCCATCTGTGACGAAATGGGCGCAGTGTTACGCCGTGCGGCATTCTCTCCCAATATTAAAGATCGTATGGATTTTTCTTGCGCGATTTTTGATCCAGAAGGTGGGTTGTGTGCGCAGGCGGCTCATATACCCGTACATTTAGGCAGCATGGCATATGCCATGAAGGATATTGTTACGTCTATTCAGTGGGAGTCTGGTGACATGGTGGTCTTAAATGACCCCTATTTAGGAGGAACTCACCTGCCGGATGTAACAGTCATTGCCCCTATGTTTATCGTCAAAAGTGATGGAAAAGAAACCTTAGTGGGCTTTGTTGTGAATCGAGCACACCATGCCAATATTGGTGCAACATCGCCGGGTTCCATGCCGTTGTCACAATCGTTGGAAGAGGAGGGTTTAATTATTCCGCCAACGTTATTGGTTCGTGATGATGTGATATTGCAGGACGTATTGCACCGTATCAGTGGAAGTGAAGATGCTAATGGTAAGGGCATTCAGGGGCAAAGTTATGGTGATTTCTCGGCACAAATAAGTGCAAATAAAGTGGGCTGCCAGCGATTACGTGCACTTATTTCGGCAAATGATACGGATCATTATTTTCAATTTCTATCGGAATTGAATGCTTATGGAGCACGATTAGCAACATCAGCGTTAAGTGACTTGCCTAATGGTTGTTATCAATTTGACGACTATTTGGACAATGATGGTGCCGGGCAAAATGATATAAAGATAACCGCAAATATTACCATTGATAATGGTAGCGTTGATGTGGATTTTTCCGGTACTCACTCGCAAGTCATGGGTAATGTGAATTGTCCTTTGTCAGTAGCGGCGGCGGCGGTTTTTTATGTATTTCGATGTCTAATGCCATCTCATACCCCTGGATGCGCCGGAACGTTTAGCGCAATTACGATACGAGCAAGCAAAGGCTGTTTGTTGGATGCGGAACGCCCCGCGGCGGTGGCAGCTGGTAATGTAGAAACCAGTACACGAGTGGTTGATGTGGTGCTTGGAGCTCTTGCTCAGGCAGTCCCTCACCGAATCCCCTCTGCGAGTCATGGCAGTATGAACAATGTAGCGATGGGAACAGAGGCAACTAAAGATTCCAAACGGTGGGATTATTACGAAACCATCGGTGGTGGTATGGGAGCTCATGCAAAAGGTGATGGGTTGAATGCCGTACAAACACACATGACAAATACATTAAATACACCGATAGAAAGTTTGGAAAGCCATTATCCATTACGTGTCGTTGCTTATCGCATACGTGAGCATTCTGGCGGTGACGGTCAGTATGTGGGTGGCAATGGTTTAGAGCGACGGTTGAAATTTCTAAAACCCGCAACAGTGACATTGCTGACTGAGCGTCGAAATAGGCGCCCTTGGGGGTTGGGAGGAGGCATGGGTGGGGCAGTGGGTGAAAACCTGTTGAACGATCAGTTACTACCTGCAAAAACAGCATTTGATGTAAAGCAAGGCGACGAGCTATGTATTAAAACTCCGGGAGGCGGAGGTTGGGGGGTTGTATAACAATAATGAGAGGGGAAAACATATGTCAGAGGAAGCGGTAGTATCAACAGTATCAACGCATTATCGAGCGTGTCATTTGTGCGAAGCGTTGTGCGGTGTAGAAATAAAAGTTGAAAAAGGCACGATTATTTCTATCAAAGGGGATAAAAACGATCCGCTAAGCGAAGGGTATATTTGTCCAAAAGCTACAGCCCTGCAAGATATACACGAAGACCCTGATCGTCTTCGACATCCCGTCAAACGTGTTGGAGATCAGTGGCAGGAAATTAGCTGGGATGAAGCGTTGGATCTTGTTGCTGACAAACTGGTTGAAACCAAAAATGCACACGGTGCTAATGGTATTGGTGCATACTTTGGAAATCCCAGCATACACAACTGGGGAATGATTACCCACGCACCCAATCTATTTAAATTACTGAAAACAAAAAACCGCTTTTCTGCAACATCCGTAGATCAATTGCCTCATCAATTGGTTGCCTATTGGATGTATGGGCATCAGCTAATGGTGCCGATCCCGGATATCGATCGCAGTGATTTTATTGTTATTGCTGGAGGTAACCCGATGGCGTCGAATGGCAGCTTATGGACGGTTCCAGGTTTTCGTCATCGTGCCAAAGCGTTACAGCAGCGCGGCGGAAAAATCATTGTGTTGGATCCTCGACATACAGAAACCGCTGAAATTGCCGATGAACATCATTACGTTAAACCTGGAACGGATGCGTGGCTGTTATTTGCGTTAATTAACGTGATCTTTACTGAAGGTTTAACCGATTTAGGGCGACTAGGTGAGATGACGGAAGGGTTAGATCATATTGAATCCTTGGTTCAACAATTTACACCGCAAAAAGCAGAGGTTATGACTGGAATGTCTGCAGATGCGATTACGCAATTAGCAAGAGGTTTTGCCGCAGCTGAACGCGCAGTATTCTATGGGCGAATGGGGCTCAGTACGCAGGAATATGGTTCATTATGCCAGTGGGCGATTCAGCTACTTAATATCATAACGGGTAATCTGGATAAAGTTGGGGGCTCAATGTTTAGCTTACCGGCTTTAGATCCAATAAAAGGTATGGCCAGTAAACCGGGTCATTACGGCGCGTGGAAATCTCGTGTTCGTGGATTGCCTGAATTCTCTGGTGAATTGCCTTGTAGTGCGCTGGCGGAGGAAATGCTTACACCAGGTGATGGGCAAATTAAAATGTTGGTAACCGGAGCAGGAAATCCGGTGTTATCAACGCCAAATGGTGTGCAATTGGAAGAGGCGTTAGCATCATTAGATTTCATGGTGTCCGTAGATATCTATATTAATGAAACCACCCGCTTTGCTGATGTGATTTTACCGCCTGTCAGCCCACTAGAACACGACCATTATGATTTGGCATTGATTGTTTTCGCGATTAGGAATGTCGCCAAATACAGTGCAGCGGTATTTGATAAACCTGAAGGTACGATGCACGATTGGGAAATATTTTCAGCGCTGGGGGATCGTGTTGCATCTCGAATGGATGTAAGCCCAGTGCCTACTTTTTTACCTGAGCAAATCTTAGAAATGGGATTGCAGTCAGGCCCCTATGGGGCTATGTCTAGAGGTTCTGGGTCAAAAGGTGAAAAGTCGAATGTAGGTTTGTCTCTAGCCAAGTTAAAGCAGCATCCAGAAGGTGTTGATTTGGGAGCCCACGAACCTTTGTTGCCAGAACGATTGTGTACTGAAAATAAAAAGATCTGTTTGGCCCCAAAGGAGCTGATAGAGGATTTACAACGGCTTCATAATTCGGCTCAGGAAGGGGAGGTGAATGCACCGTTCTTGTTGATAGGACGTAGACATGTACGGTCAAATAACTCATGGATGCACAATTCACTGCGTTTAGTGAAAGGCAAACCAAGGCATCAGTTGATGCTAAACACAAAGGATGCTGCGGCCCTTGGCGTTGCTAATGATGACTTCGTAGAAGTGATTTCGCGTGTTGGCAGTGTAAAAGTTATTGTTGATGTCACAGATGGCATCATGCCAGGTGTGGTTTCGTTGCCCCATGGTTGGGGGCACCATCGTAAGGGCGTAAAGCTAGCAATAGCTCAAGAGCATGCAGGGGTCAGTGCTAATGACCTAACGGACGAGCTGTTTTTGGATCAATTATCGGGTAATGCTGCGCTTAGCGGAGTGCCCGTTGAGGTAAAACCCTGCAAATGAGCGGGTGTTTGTTGCCTCTAGGTTTGGTAGAATGACTGCTACAGAAGCTTTATTTTATTTAACCTATTGATATTAAAGTAGTTAAAGGTGTCCCTGATGGAAACAATTGATCTAATCAAAGAACAAATTGAGAGCAATGACGTGTTGTTATACATGAAGGGTACACCT
>MAAC01009632.1_pt1 | contig 74465 bp, 65 predicted proteins | sample 1115981 | NCBI WGS metagenome assembly MAAC01 (sample SAMN04961126, study PRJNA320927) | seawater metagenome | isolation source: sample BD02T64 sea water enriched with oil for 64 days | place: USA:Gulf of Mexico | collected 2013-07-27
TTTTTAAGGTTTTTACTGCTTCGAGAGCAAAGGCTTCGAGGTCTTCTTTGTTCATGGCTGTCTATCCTTCCCATTAGGGATTAATGATAGACAGTTACACAGTTTTAATTACAGTCTCGCTTGCTTGCCCTAGGTGCGAAATTCATATTTGATCATCAAGGTGTTGCTCGCCCAATGGATGCTCATTCGTTTTTAATGGTGCCATATTTTGTCGTGGTTGTGCCTTTGTTGGCATTTGTTCTGCCGCTAAATAAGCAGATTTACTGCCTGACTCTCGTTCCGTTATTTTTATTTTTATTTTTAGTGTTTTATGGGTATTCAATTCGCTTGCTGGGTTCTAGGTATTCTTTTAAGCCTGACAATGTGACAACTGTTTGGTTTTTTATGTACTCTGCAGGGGCGGTTGTATTTTTACTTGTATACCTTTGGCCTTTAAAGTCAAAACTGTAGTGGCATCGCGAAGATGAGGGCTACTGCTGGGCGCGGGACCCAGGCCTAGTATCTATCGGCATGAGTCCCGCTTTCCCTTCTCACTGGCTTTTACTTGGAAAAAAAGTGCTATTTATCGTCTTAATTCAAACGGTTAATAAAATCGATCACGGCATCGGAAAATACCGTGTTCTGATCGCCGGCGACCATGTGCGAGGCCTCTTTAACATCGATAAATTCCGCGTGGCTAACGGCCTCGCGAAACTCTTGCACGCCCTCGCTGCTGACGACATCGGATTTTTCGCCGCGCACCAATAGGGTTGGTACTTTGAGGTTTCGGGCGGCGTCCATCAGTCGTAGCGAGCGCTGCTCCAGACCTTCATCCAGTGCGCTGCTGACGATTTTCGGGTCCCAGTGCCAGATGTAGCGACCGCTGTCATTTTTCCGTACGTTTTTGCGAATGCCCTCGAGGTTAGTGGTGCGCTTGCGACCGGTGTAGGTGGCCACGGCCTCGGCAACGTCTTCCAGGGTGTCGTAGCCCTCGGGTTTGGCGGTCATAAAGTTGACGATGCGGGATACGCCTTTTTGTTCAACCTTGGGGGTGATGTCCACCAAGATGAGGGAGCGCAATAAGCCGGGGTTTTCGCCCTCGGCCGCCAGTGCGGTAACGCCGCCCTTGGAGGCGCCGACCACGACGGGGGGTTGATCGAATTGTTTGGCGATAGTGCTGAGGTCGCGGACAAAACCGTCGGTGGTGTAATCACCTGCCGGGCACCAGTCCGAGTCGCCGTGGCCCCGGGAGTCGATATTGATGACATGCCAGCCCTCGGCGGCGACCTTGCGGGCGGTGTCGCCCCAGGAGTGGCGCGTTTGGCCACCGCCGTGTAAAAAAATCAGCGGTGGGTGGGCTGGATCGCCGTAGGTATCGCCACGGCTGACAACGCCGTCGCTGGCGGTATAGTTGACTGTGCTTGGTTTCATAGTACTGCTCTGGTAGTTGGGTGCTTAGTGGGTGAATAAAGGCTGAGCGGAAAGATCTTGGCTTCCCGAGTGAGTAATTTGTGGGTAGAACGGTTTGCGCCCGTGACGTTATGTTGAGGGCTGTGTTGGCAGATGAGAGCTGGTGCAGACGGTGATGGCTTAGCAGGGTTGACTACTTGGGCGAGGGTGGTGCTGACTAGCTACTACGAGGTCGAGGAGTTTAGCAAAATGACTTGCCTGCAACAACGCGGGGCCTGAACCGTGTTGCTGGGCCGTCTGCTGTGGCGTTGTTGAGGGGGTCCATCCCCGGGGCGACAGGGATAGACTTGAGGGTAGTGGCTGGGTCTGATAATTCCTGGGCATTAAATAATGCCCGGGTTTAATAGTACCTAGGCATGCTAGCGCTTGGGTCTATAGGGGGCGGGCTGAGTGCATTGGGTTGCGTCGTTGCCGCCAGGTGTGTTGCCGCGACCGTGAACGCTGCTCGCCGCTTTCGGTGTCGAGGGGGCTATCCTCCTCGACTGACTCGTCGCCGTTGGAGCCTGCTTCAAAGGTGTCGTAGGACCATTGATTAAAATCGGCCATTAACAGGTCGTGGGTATGGTAGGTCAATTCTCTTTCCCAGGGCTCGATATAGCGCACCCCTAATTCTTTGGCCTGGGCAAACACGGTGGCGTAATCACCGTTCAGGAAGCGATCGCTTTGGTCGGAGCGGCCGATAACCTGAGCGTAGAGGTCACCGGGGTATTCTCGCAACACCGCCAGCAGTTCCGTTTGATAGCTCTCCTTACCCGAGAGCCACCACATGGCGGCCCCCACTCTTTGCTCGAGGGCGGGGTCGTCCCAGAGTTGGTTGATGATGGTTTCGGCAATAGAGCTGTCATTTAATAGTGTGTGTACCTCGACGGCGATGGCCTTGCTGGGTAGGGCGAGGGCAAAGCTGCTGGCGGCGGTGGTGACTGCGGCAATCCACTTGTCCGGGCTTAAGCCGGCGGCTTCCAGGGTTGATGTGGCTACGCCGTTGAAATGTCCCTCCACGCCGTTGCTGGTCATTTGCGGTAAATACACCAGGCTCAGGCGCGGGTCGTCGCCGTATTCCGCGGCAAGAGCCAGGGCGAGATCTTGTAGGCGCAGTTGCACCTGGGGGTCCCAAAACTTGGGTATGGAGATATCGCCAAGCATCGAGTTGACGACAAAATAATCGCCTTCATCGTAGAGCCATTCGGGAGACTCTTTGCCGGCAATAATCGCCAGTGACCAACGCTTGTCGTGGGAAAAGTCATCCATGTTGTCGATTTGATTCTCGATCAGTGCCCAGTTGAATTCTCCGGGGCTGGGTTCCAGTTCGTTCCATTTCACCCGTATCAGAGCACCGAGGGCGTGCTCGTTGGCCAGGGCCTCTCCGTGGCTAATCGAGCTGCTGTAAATCCCGGTAGGTTTTTCGATACCATCCTCGAGTGAGTCGGCATGCAGTGACAGCGGTGTCAGCGCGAGACAGCAGGCTAAGACATTCAAATAATGGCTCAAGCGGCGCTGAGTTTTTTGCCATAGTGCTTGATAGGCTGTCGGCTTCCCTGTTTTTATCATGATGGTCTTCCTTCAAAGTATTGATCGAGTAGAGTTAACAACGTCTCGATACTGAAAGGGTTGACAGCAAAAAGTGAAATAGTCAGCCATGTGATTTGCTCGACCCCACTGAGTCGCAGAGTGCGGCAGCGCGAAGCGGTTGATGGTCTCGGGGCGATTCGGGGCCGGTAATTGGGGTGGTGAGGTTACCCGCGAGAGTGCCCGCGAGTTTGCTGAAGATTGACGCTGGGGTGGGCGTGGTCTCTCAGATGGTGGATAAATTTTAAGGTCTTAAAAGCATCAAACCAGGTGTTGAGGTGCTTGCAGTAATGACTCGTCGAGGTACTGACCTTGAGTGCCGCAGCAATGGCTTGAGGTGCGCCGATGGCTTGTAGGGCTGCGAGGGTGCTTGCCGGCAGGCCAAGGTCGTCGAGGGGCTGTGTTTGGCTGGGAGCTATGGCACCGAGCCAGTTCTTTAGCGCAATAAAAACCTGTGGGTGGTAGAAGATTGCTGCTTCGCTAAGGTTGTCTTGCCGTAGTAGCTGGCTAATTGCCGGGCCGGTGCCGAAGGGCACGCGGTCGGATTGTCTGGCGTCAATAGTAATTTGCGGCGCTGACAATTGCTTGATGGCGCCGGTCTTGGCGAGTTTGTTTAATAAATAAAAATCTTCACCACCACTGCGCTTGGGAAAGCCCCGAACCTGGGCGTAGTGGCTGGCTGCAACGGCGATCGCGCTGCCAATGGTCTGGAAGGCATAGGGCGAGCGGGCACTGTGCAGCCCCGCGACATATTGCAGCATGCGCTGTTCGTAGAGCTGGGTCGCCTGGCCAATAGCTGTGTCGTCGCAGAGGTGCTTAAAGGGATAGATGGCGGCGGCAGGTTGGGTTTCTCCCCTGACGCTGATAGCGTTGTCGAGAGCGCTAAAGTAGGTGTCGGGCAGATGGGCGTCGGCATCGCTGGTGTAAATCCACGGTGAACCGAGATGCCCGCTGTTGATGAGGGCAAGGGCAATATCGGCACCGATTTTTCTGGCCAGGCCTACGCCCTGTTTTTCGGGTATCTGTCGTGTCGGGCGAAAGCGCTCGACCAGTAGTAGGGCGCTGTTGGTGGCGGGAATGTCGCGCAGCAGCAGATTGCCGAGTGATTGCCCTTCACTGCTGGCGTCAATCAAACTTTGCCATAGGACAGTGTTGTCACTGTGGGCGCCGCCAAGGTTGTCCGGTTGGTTGATGACGAGGATCAGTAGTACGGCCTGTTGTTTTAGTAGAGTAGTGGCGAGGCGCTGGTAAAAGACCGGGCTTTCTTTATAGGCGGGAATCACCAGACAGTACTGCCAGCTGGCTCGGTGTGGCACAGCGCGAACGAGCTGCTGGGCTAGCGCGGTCTCGGGTTCGGCATAACGGCTGAGATATTTGTCGGTGCTTTTCATCATGGTTGCTGACTTCCGCCCTTAATGCAGGGCGGGCCGAAAGGGCAGGCCGCTAACCAGCTGGGCTTCAAAATCCAGAAGCTGGTCGAGGCGTGCGTCGATAATAGGGGCGGGGAAGTGATTTGCTGCCAAGTCGATAAACAGACCTTGATGACGGTCTTCCGAGCGGGTGATGGCCTGGTAAAAACTTTTTAGGGCATGGTCATCGCTTGAGCCGCCTTCGGGTAGGGCCGTGGCCACCAGGCCAAAGCGCTCGGCGCCACGGGCCTCGATGACGCCGCCCAGTAATAGGCGGTCGAGAAAGTAGTCGTCGCGGCCGTTGCGGGCCTGCTTGCGCAGTTGATTGACGTAGGGGTCTTTCTCGTCTTTCTGTAATTGCAGTTGGCGGGCCGTCATCAGCTTGACTACTTCGCGGAAGTGCTCGAGTTCCTCAATGCTGAGATCGATCATGGCGCCGACGATGTCGGGCTTGTCGGCGTAGTGCAGGGCCATGGACATCGCCATACCGGAGGCCTTCTTTTCGGCGCCAGCGTGGTCGATAAGAAAGGCGTCAAAGTCGTCGAGTACGGTGTCCGCCCAGGCGGGTGGGGTTTGGTAGCGCAGTTTAAACATCGTGGAGTCACATTGGGCTTCGGGTTATTATGGGCGATTATCGCAGATGCAAAGCCCCTTGCTAAGGCCTGTGTGGTGGTGTCGCCGCTGAATGCCGGCGTCGGGAATTTAGTCCAGTCAATTGAGAGAGTTAAATGATTATAAAGCCAAAAGTTCGCGGATTTATTTGTACCAATGCCCACCCACAGGGGTGTGCGGCATCGATCAATCAGCAAATTGACTACGTGAAGGCCAAGGGACCGATTGCCGATGGGCCAAAAAAGGTACTGGTGATTGGCTCGTCCACGGGCTACGGCATGGCCTCGCGCATTACCGCCGCCTTTGGCTGTGGTGCCGATACCCTGGGTGTGTTTTTTGAAAAGCCACCGACCGAGCGCCGCACCGGCTCGGCCGGCTATTACAACTCCGCAGCGATGCAGGCGGCGGCTCGGGCCGATGGTCTGTACGCCGAAAGCATCAATGGCGATGCCTTCTCGGATGAAATTAAGGCCGAGGTGATTGCCACGCTGAAACGCGATATGGGCCCGGTTGACCTGGTGGTTTATTCACTGGCCTCACCCCGGCGCACCGATCCCAAGACCGGCGAGACCTATATTTCTTCCCTCAAGCCCATCGGTGAGGCCTTCACCATGAAGGGCGTGAATACCGATAGCCTGGCGGTCGATGAGCTTACCGTCGAGCCCGCCACCGAGGAGGAAATCAACAACACCATTAAAGTCATGGGTGGCGAGGACTGGGAGTGGTGGATCGATGCCCTTAGCGATGCCGGTTTACTGGCCGAGGGCTGCAAAACCACGGCCTATACCTATATTGGCAAGGAGTTGACCTGGCCCCTCTACGGCCACGCCAGTATTGGCATGGCGAAGAAAGATCTCGACCGCGCTAGTACGGCGATTAACAGCAAGCTGGAGACCATTGGTGGCGAGTCGCGCGTGTCGGTATTGAAGGCCTTGGTGACCCAGGCCAGTTCGGCGATTCCGATTATGCCTCTGTATATTTCCATCCTCTACAAGGTGATGAAGGCCGAGGGCACCCACGAGGGTTGTATAGAGCAGATACAGGGTCTCTTTGAACGCCAGATCTACACTGCGGGGCAGGCCGATATTGATGAAGAGGGCCGCTGGCGCATGGACGGCGAAGAGTTAAAAGACAGCGTTCAAGCCCAGGTGGCGGCGCTGTGGGATAGTGTTAACACCGAGAACATCGGTGAGTTGACCGACTTTAAGGGCTACCACCAGGAGTTTTTACGGCTCTTTGGTTTTGGCCTCGACGGCGTCGATTACGAGGCGGATATCAGCCCCCAGGTTGAATTGTAGGTGTAAACTTGCCGCTAATAATGAGCAAATAATAAATAGAGTTTTACCGTTGCGCTGGGAGCGCGACGGAAAACCTTAAAAAGAGAGGAGCTTATGAGTACAGTCGATCAATTTACCCCCCTGGTACGGCGCATCAGCGCACCCAATGGCAGTGCCATGACGGGGCCGGGCACCAATGCCTATCTCATTGGCCGGGAAGAAATTGCGGTGCTCGATCCGGGCCCTATCTACGACAGCCATATTGATGCGATTCTAGCGGCGGGCGGTGACAAAATTCGCTGGATTATCGTCACCCATACCCACAAGGATCACTCGCCGGCGGCAAAAGTTCTCGCCGAGAAAACCGGGGCCAAATTGATCGGCTGCGTGATGGATGAGTTGGACGGCTTTCAGGATGAAACCTTTACAGTGGACGAGAATATTCGCCACGGTGAGCTGTTTAAAACCGATGAATTCACCCTCGAAGCCGTGCATACCCCCGGCCATGTCGGCAACCACTTTTGCTTCTTTCTACACGAGGACGGCCTGCTATTTTCCGGCGACCATATTATGGATGGCTCCACGGTGGTGATTATTCCCCCCAGTGGCGATATGAAGGACTACCTCGATTCCCTCGATATTCTCAGAGAAATGCCCCTGCAGCACATTGCCCCGGGCCATGGCAATTTGATGGCCGAGCCCCAGAAGGTGGTCGAAACCCTGTATCGCCATCGCATGATGCGCGAGCAAAAAGTGCTCTCCGGGATGGCTAAGCTCGGCGAGTCGAGTCTGCTGGGCATGTTGTCGACGATTTACGATGACGTTGATAAGAAGGTTTACTACTACGCGCGCTTTTCCCTGTGGGCCCACTTGCTGAAATTGGAGCGCGATGGCAAAGCGCAGCGCACCTCAAGCAATGACGAATTTGACCAAGAGTGCTGGGTGCTGAGTTAAGTGCTAGGCTTGCTAATGCGGGATAAGGGTTTTAACACCAGCCTGAGGAGGTTGAAAGATGGACATGTCACCCCACACATTGGCAACCCTATTTGAACAGCTCGGCTTGCCGGCAACGGAGTCGGCGATTGATGTTTTTATCGACCAGCACAGCCCTCTCGACCCCCAGTTAGCGTTACAGGAGGCCGGGTTTTGGAATCCAGGGCAGCGCTCCTTTCTTATCGAGGCGTTGGCGGATGACTCGGACTGGACCGAGATGGTCGAGCATCTCGATGCCTTTTTGCGCCGCTAAACTGTCTTTTTGTCACGGTTTTGTCGAGCTGTCGGCAAGCTGGTAGGGGGTCTTAAAGCCCTCGCGGAGAGAGAATCGGCGAGTGGTGCTTGTGCCAGCTTGACTAGCTCAGTAACATGACGCTTTTTTTGGAGCAAGGCTATGATCACCGGTAGTATTGTGGCGATGGTCACCCCGATGGTTCCCGAAACGCTGGCTGTCGATTGGCCAGCCCTGAAGAAGTTGGTGGAGTGGCATATTGCGGCGGGCACCGACGCCATTGTCGCGGTCGGTACCACGGGCGAGTCGGCAACCCTCAATGTCGATGAGCACCTTGAGGTAGTCAAAGTGTGTGTGCAACAGGCCGCAGGGCGTGTCGCCATTATCGCCGGTACCGGCGCCAACAGTACCAGCGAGGCGATTGAGCTGACAGCAGCGGCGAAAGCGTGTGGTGCCGATGCCTGTTTGCTGGTGACACCCTATTACAATAAACCGACTCAGGAGGGTCTGTATCTACATCACCAGGCCATTGCCGAGGCGGTGGCCATACCACAGATTCTCTACAACGTACCGGGCCGCACGGCCTGTGACATGTTGACCGAGACGGTGTGTCGCTTGGCACAGCTCGACAATATTGTCGGCATTAAAGAGGCGACCGGAGATCTTGATCGCGCCCGAGATATTATTGCCGGTACGGCCGATGACTTCGCCGTGTACTCCGGGGATGACGCCACGGCAGCTGAGCTGATACTGCTCGGTGGCAAGGGCAATATCTCGGTGACGGCCAATATAGCACCGCAAAAAATGCACCAGCTCTGCGCCGCAGCGCTGGCCGGTGATGCCGAGCAGACGCGGGCCTTGAATGGGGACGTCGCCGCTCTACATGAGGTGCTGTTTGTCGAATCGAACCCGATACCGGTGAAATGGGCCGTTGCTGAACTGGGTTTGACGGCGCAGGACACCATCCGCCTACCCCTGACACCCCTTGCGGCGAACTTCCGCCCCGAACTGAAAGCGGCTATGCAGGCCGCCGCCGTTTTATAGCTATCCGCCAATAATAATCCGTATGTGTCTGAGTACATTACTCCCTGGGAATTTGATGAATAAAGTCTGGCATGTGAATTTTGATACACGATGGACGGCCTTAGTTCGGCCGCTATCTGTGGCACTTTGTGCAACATTACTGTCGGCTTGTCAGATGTTGGATGATGACGGTGTGTTTCGCGACCGTCACGATGACTACCAGCTAGCCAGTGAGTTACCGGTGATTACGGTGCCCGAAGGCGCCGATAATCAGGCCTTGGGCGCGCTCTATGTGATCGCCGCCATTCCCGATACCAGCTTGTTACTGGAGCCAACGGATGGTGCGCCTAGGCCGCAACCGCTACGGGGTAACTTACTCGATGAAGAAGTGAAGGTTCAATCCTTGGGTGGTAAGCGCTGGGTCTTGACCAATCGTGCACCGAGTGAGGTGTGGCCACGAATTCGAAGTATTTTGAACCGCAATTCCCTGCCTACTGGCTATGCGGATGCCGCCTCAGGTGTACTGGAAACCGTATGGCTCGAACTACAGGGTGATGATGTCTATAAGCACCGCTTTCAATTTCGTATTGAGCCGGGTGTGCAAGTCGATAGCACCGAAGTGGCGATCGTGCATTCACGCGTTGTTAAAGGCATGGCGTCCGGGATATGGCCCTTGCAATCCGACGATGATGTTCGCGAAAAAGCCATGGCCAATATGCTGGCCAGCGAGCTGGCGGGTGACGAGTCGAGCGGCACGGTGTCTTTACTGGCGCAGTCCATCGGTGGTGAGGCCAAGGTTGAAATAGTGACGCCGCCAGAGGCGAGCCCCTTTCTATTGCTGAAACTCGATTATGATCGCTCTTGGGCGTCTGTTGGCTATGCCACCGGCCGCGACGGTTTCCTGCTGGTTGATCAGGATCGCAGCGCGGGGGTGTTTTACGTGCACTACGGCGAGCCCGACGAAGAGGACGACGAGGGCTTTTTTGCCAGCCTGTTTAGTGGCGATAAAGTCGAGCAGCGCCTGTCGGTGACCTATTTGATTCGTTTGACCCGTGGCGACAAAGGTACAGAGGTGAGATTGGTCGATGCCGAGCAACAGTTACTCGAGCGCACCGAGGTGCTGCGACTCCTGAAAAAGATTCGCGCTAATCTTTCCTAAGCTCATGTTGCTAGGCCAGAACTGGGTTTTCTATGCAGGTCTTGCACTCGCTTTGAGGGCGGTAGATGTAGGGTGGCCGCAGTGATGCGTTTTACCTCGCTGGGCAGCGGCAGTAAGGGCAATGCCACGTTAGTGGAAGCGGACGATACCTGCCTGCTGGTCGATTGTGGTTTTTCGGCCCGCGAGCTGGAGCGCAGGCTGGCCTTGGTGCAGAGTGAGGGCACCCGGCTGAGCGCGATTCTGGTGACCCACGAGCACGGTGACCACATTAAAGGCGTCTGGACACTAGCGCGGCGCTACCAGCTAGCGGTCTATATGACCGCTGGCACTGCTAGAGCTGTTGGGCCTCCGAGCGATGTTCCCCTACACTTAATTACGCCCCAGCAGCGCTTCCAGATAGGTGCTATCGAAGTGTTATCGGTGGCGGTGCCCCATGATGCTCGTGAGCCGGTGCAATTTGTTTTTCATTACGCGGGCCTTAAATTGGGGGTGCTGACCGACCTGGGACATATCAGCGCTCATGTGCTGGCGTGTTATCAGCGTTGCGACGCTTTATTGGTCGAGGCCAACCATGACCCAGCGATGCTAGCAGCGGGGTCCTACCCCTATGCCGTGCAGCAGCGGGTGGGTGGTGACTGGGGGCATTTAAATAATGCCCAGACGGCGGGGTTTTTGCATGTCCTTGAGCCGAGCTCGCTACAGGTTTTGATGGTGGGCCATATTAGCCAGCAGAACAACTGCCTAAGTGCCGTAGAAAGGGTGCTGGCACCACTGGCGGCGGGCCTTCCCGAGATTGTATACGCCAGTCAGGATGACTGTGTGGATTGGTTGGTTCTAGAGTAGGGCCAGTCGTAACATAACGGAAACTCAATACACTCACAGGTCGCGGCAAGGTGCTATTTCAGCGCATTAATCGTGTCGCGATGTTGAAGCTGATGTTCAGAACACAAGTCCAGGAGACTCTCTGACAATGGAAAAACGTACAGAATTATATCAAGGTAAGGCGAAATCGGTTTTTACCACCGATGACCCCGAGACATTGATCCTGTTTTATCGCAATGATACCTCGGCTTTCGATGGTAAAAAAATCGAGCAGCTGGATCGTAAGGGCATGGTCAACAATAAGTTCAATGCCTTTATCATGGAAAAATTAGAGACCGCCGGTATTCGCACTCACTTTAAATCCCTGCTCAGCGACCAAGAGTCCCTGGTAGCGCGACTGGATATGATTCCGGTGGAATGTGTGGTGCGCAATATTTCTACCGGCAGTATTTGTCGTCGCCTGGGTGTCGAGGAGGGGCTTGCGCTGAACCCGCCGACCTTTGAGTTTTTCCTGAAGAATGATGATCTCGGCGACCCGATGATCAATGACTACCACATCAGCTCCTTTGGCTGGGCCGAGCCCGAGCATGTCGAAAAGATGAAGGTCTTAACCTTTGCCGTTAACGATGTGCTCAAAGCGCTGTTTTTGGACAGCAACATATTGCTGGTTGATTACAAGCTTGAATTTGGTATTAGCAGCGATGGCGAAGTGATACTGGGTGATGAGTTCACCCCGGATGGCTGTCGTTTATGGGATGTGGATACCCGTGAAAAGCTGGATAAAGACCGCTTTCGACAGGGTTTAGGCGACGTTGTGGAGTCTTATGAGCTGGTGGGTCGTAGACTGGGTCTTAGCTTCGATTAGTCGATTTCTAAGGTTTTATTGATGCCGCGAGGCGATCTTTTCCACAGTTAGTTGTTTTACTTGAGGTTGCTTTCCTAATACCTCTGTAAGTCATTGATTTAATATGCGCCAATAGTTAAGCTATTGATTTTGTTAGGTATTATTTTGTGACTAAAAAGTAACCATTCTGTGGCAGTATCAACGATTACGGGGCTTACTGGCAGTTGTCGGCCTGCAACCCACAGACTTATCCACAGTTATTGTGGGTAAGTGCTGTCAACTAAAACACTCAAAAAAAAGAAAATAAATAACGGGATTTCCCTAAAAATTAGTGTTAGCTCGGTCGGCCTTGTTTAACCCCGCCTTGCTCTTTGCAGAGTAAGGCGGGGTCTCTCAATCACTAAACACAATGCTCGCTATCCTCCCGGTGTGACGATTCGCCTTGGGCGCGCACCTATTGTTGGATAGCCGACCCTTATTTAGGGCGTGTTGCCTCGCGCCCTTGTTACTTTATGTTGATAGCTTGAACCGTTGGCCTAGGTCGGTATATAAGGCGTGCGGCGCTTCAGTTAGTATCATCGCAGTCGATCACCGGGGCCGCAGTCTATAACTCCTTACCTGGATAAGGTGTTAATCGTGGTCAAATGTGAACTGACACCCGCCGTAACATGCTGTTGGGGGTATAAGGCAAGCGCCGAGTCAGCAGGTACCTTTGGCGGCACGCTTGGCTCTGGCATACCCTGGTATGCATTATCCTCCCCGTTAATATTTGCCGTTATTTGAGCTTCGGGGGGGGTATTGGTCTGAATCTACCGGCCTCTGTGTTTTCTCAAGAATAATCTCGGCAAGCCAGTGATCAGTGACTATTTCGATAGGCTTTTGCCCAGGGGTTTTTGTGTGTGAAGGCACGCGCTACCGTTGAAGTTGCTTTGAATTGACACTTGGGCTCAATGCCTTTGTCGCTCGTTGCTGCCATCAAGCGAGTCTGTTTGAGATTGATTTTATTGCTCAATAATCATTGGTCAAAAAACAAGCAATTCCGGGGAGCGCCAATGATTGCGGGCTTGCTGAGAGTTGTAGGGTGGCAGTCCACAGACTTACCCCCAGTTTTTGTGGGTAAGTACTGGCAACTGAAATACGGAAAAAACCAACACTGGCTTAGATCACGCTGTGAAAATTCATCCGTAAATTGATAAGAGACAGGGCTTGAGTTTTGTTGGGCGAGTTACAAGGTTTGGGTGAGCGGTGAGCAGCTTTAGCCACCGCAGTTTGTTTATCGAGCTGTTTTTTTCAATGTCACGGTGAGGGGGCATGCCATCAAATAAAGTTGTAGGCCCGTTGATTTTATTGATACGCACATGCTGGTTAAAAAGTAAGCAGTTTGTGGCAGTGCCGGTGACAGCGGGCTTGCTGAGAGTTGTGGGGTGGCAGTCCACAGACTTACCCCCAGTTTTTGTGGGTAAGTGCTGTCAACTGAAATACGGAAAAACAAATTGCACGGTATTTCTGAAAGCGAATACTCATGGTAGTGACTTTGTTATAAGTATTAAACAAGCATCGCAGCTTGTCAGCGGGGCGGGGTGCCTCGGCAAGCAACATGGTGCGAGGCTGCCGTTTATTATTCTCTTATGGAGAATTTGCTGAGTATCGCTTGGCGTAACACGAAAACTAAGCGCTCACCGCTGCGCAAGGTTTTGGTGGCAGCGATTGCCGTTAAGTTAGGTATCGCGACAGGCCTGAGTTTAGTGTTGCCACTGGGTGGCCTGAAAGTCTGGATAACGACGGGTTTCGACAGGGTTTAAGCGATCCTGTGGAGTTCATCAGCTCGTTGTTTTTATAGGCGCTGCTTTAGCGTTACTTGGCCGCGTTGTAAAGGGATTTTCGTGGCTAATAGCAAGTCTTTTCCACAGTGAGCCGTTTTATTTAGCGCCGCTGTCTAAATGTCGAGGTAAGTCGTTGATTTAAGACTCGCAAGCACATAAGCAATTGATTTTAATCGATATTATTATGTGGTTAAAAAGTAGGCATTTTGTCGGAGTACCAGTGATTGCTGGGCTTACTGTGAGTTGTGGGGTGGCAGTCCACAGACTTACCCACAGCTTTTGTGAGTAAGTACTGTCAACTAAAAAGCGTTAAAAAAAAGAAAATAAATACCGGGATTTTCCTCGGCGATAGTGTTACTGCCGTTGCTTATCACAGGGCAAGCTTGGCTTTGTGATAAGCAACATTCAGTCCCTAATACAGCTAAAGACAATAGTCGCTACTCCTCCCGTGTAACTGCTACCCTTGGCTGCGAACGGCTACTGCGCCATTGAGCGCTATTATCAATATCACTATTGGAGGACGTACATATGCCATTGGATAGCTCAACAATTATTTGGGGCGCGCTTATTCTCGCCGTCGTGACTTTATTTAAAGGGGTTAAACAGGTCCCCCAAGGCAGTAAGTGGGTGATACAGCGCCTCGGTAAGTATCACCGAAGCTTGCCGCCGGGCCTGCAATTTATTATTCCCTATATGGACAATGTGTCCTACAAGGTGACCACCAAGGACATCGTTCTCGATATACCCTCCCAGGAAGTGATTACCCTCGACAATGTGGTGATCATTGCCAATGCGGTGGCCTATATCAATATTTTGTCGCCGGAGAAGGCCGTTTACGGTGTCGAGGATTACGAGATAGCGATTCGCACCTTGGTGCAAACCGCGCTGCGCTCCATCGTCGGGGAAATGAAGCTCGATGATGCCCTGTCTTCCCGGGATAAAATCAAGGTGGCTTTAAAGGCGTCGATATCTGATGATATCGCCGATTGGGGTATTACCTTGAAAACGGTGGAGATTCAGGATATTAATCCCTCCGCGACGATGCAGTCGGCGATGGAGGAGCAGGCGGCGGCTGAGCGAGAGCGACGCGCCACCGTTACCCGTGCCGATGGTGAAAAATCGGCGGCGATTTTAGAGGCCGATGGCCGCCTCGAGGCCTCGCGCCGCGATGCCGAGGCGAAAATTGTGATCGCCACAGCCACTAAGGAAGCCATTGAAAAAGTCACTTCGGCGATAGGTGATAATGACTTGCCGGTGATGTATCTCCTAGGCGAGCGCTACGTCGACGCCGTCAGAGATATGGCGAAGTCTGAAAATAGTAAGTTCCTTGTCTTGCCGGCTGATATTCCCGCTGCGGTGAGGGGCATTATGGGTGGCGGTAAATAGCTTTTAGCGAACCCTTTGCTCAAGGCGTTTTGTACAAAAAAGCCCGGACTACTTCCAATAGCTCCGGGCTTTTTTTGTCAGACCTTTGGTGTTTTGTCAGGCCGGTTTACTGAATCCGCATCGAATAATCAACGGCTTGGCAATGCTTGGTGAGCGCCCCGGTCGAGACGAAATCAATATCGAGGTCTTGGTATTGCTCAATATTATCAGCGGCGATATTGCCCGATACTTCCAACTCTACTGCGGAGGCCTTGCTATGTGCCTGGCTAATTTTCCGTGCTTGCTGGATATCTGCATGAGAAAAGTTATCGAGCATAATGCGGTCGGCACCGGCGTCGAGGGCTTGTTGATATTCGTCGAGACTTTCCACTTCCACTTCCACCGGCTTTTGTGGGGCGATAATGCGCGCTTGGGCCACGGCCTTGGCGATGCCGCCACAGGCGGCAATATGATTTTCCTTGATTAAAAAGGCATCGAAGAGGCCAATTCGGTGATTGTCACAGCCGCCGATCTTAACGGCATATTTTTGCGCTAGGCGCAGGCCGGGTAGTGTCTTTCGGGTGTCGAGTACCCGTATCTTTTGCTCGCCCACTCCGGCGTCGACCATTAAGCCTGCGTAGTGGCGCGACGTAGTGGCAGTGCCCGATAGGGTTTGCAAAAAGTTCAAGGCCGCTCGTTCACCGGTCAGCAATGCACGGGCATTGCCCTGCAAAGTGCAGAGCACTTGGTCAACGGCAATGGTATCGCCGTCTTTGACCGCCCAGTTCAGCGCTAGATTTGGGTCGAGTTGATGGAAGACCTCGTTGACCCAGGCGATGCCACAAACCACCGCGTCTTCACGGGTGATAATAGTGGCGCTGGATTGCTTGTCAGCGGGGATCAGTTGGGCGGTGATATCACCGCTACCAATATCTTCGGCCAGAGCCAGTTGTACGCTGGCGACGATATTGGCGGCCAGTGCCGAGTTTATTTCCACGGAGCTTCCTCGATAAATTTTGCCGCGATTATAGCAATGCAGTTAAGCTGCGGGAATACGAGTGAGGTAATGGGGGTGAATAGTGAGTGTGTTAATCAGTGCGGTGGAGCTTTGACGTGGCTCGTGCGGTGATGGCTGAGGAGGGCCGGTTGGCGGGTGCACGCCAATGCCCATCCCCGAATCAGGGTGAGAGACCGGTAGATAGCGTGGTGTCGCTACTGGTGATTCACAATATTAGCTTGCCGCCGGGCGAGTTCGGTGGCGGTTACATCGAGCAGTTTTTTTCCAATGCCTTGCCGGTGGACGAGCACAGCTACTTTGCGGAGATTGCCGACCTGCAGGTGTCCGCCCACCTCTTGATTGATCGCGAGGGCGAGGTGGTGCAGTTTGTCCCCTTTGCTCGGCGGGCGTGGCACGCAGGGGATTCGAGTTTTGCCGGCGCTGCCAATTGTAATGACTACGCTATCGGCATTGAACTGGAGGGTACCGACAGCGAGCCCTACAGCGATGCTCAGTACCAACGCCTCGCACAGGTGAGTCGCGAGCTTTTGGCGGCCTACCCGGCGTTAAATGCCGAGCGCATCGTTGGTCACAGTGACATTTCTCCGGGCCGTAAAACGGACCCCGGTTCGGCCTTTGACTGGCAGCGTTTTTTTGCCATGCTGGCCAGTACCGATACGACACAGGGGCATAGTGAAGGATGATTTTACTGACCATTATCTTAGCGCTGGGGCTTAGCCATTACCGGGCGCCAATGACATCGCTGCAAAATGATCGCTGGTTTTTTACCTGGCTTGCAAAGGTTTCTGGCTGGACTTTGCTGGCTAAAATCCCCGCAGGCCGGCTGCTGCTATCACTGGCCCTGCCCGTCGTGGGTTTATGGCTATTGCTGGACATACTCGCGGATATTCCGGTTCTGTTGCTATTGGCGATTGAACTCTGGGTGTTACTTTATAGCTTCGGGCGCGGTGATTTGCCGGTGGAATTAAACACGCTGCAGAGCGACCTGCGTCGCGGTGATCGCCAGGCGGCCTTTCATGTGGGGGAGCAGCTGAGTGCCGACAAGAGTAAAATGGTCGCCTTTGACTTGCCGGCGCTGGCACAGGAGCTGCGCCAGCGTGTCGCCTATGCCCATTTTGAACGCTATCTGGCCGTTATCTTTTGGTGCCTTGTGGGCGGTGTGACAGCTGCTTTACTGTATCGTTTGTCGGTGCTTTATCGCTCGGCCCTGGTACAGTCGCTGGACCGATCTGTCGAGGGCGAGTCGAGTTTTTCTGAGTATCTGCAATTGCGAACCGCGAGCGCATGGCTGTGCTTACTGGAGTGGCTGCCATTGGGTTTCAACGGCCTGGTGTTGAGTCTTGTCGGCCAATTTGGTGCCGGCCTTTCCCGTTTGACATCGCGTTGGTGTAGCGGGCGGGGGAGCGCGCAAGTACTACAGGATTTTGTGGATGATGCCTTGGCTTATCCTCGGGATAGTGAGGCGCGGTCGAAGGCCGATATTGCCGCGAGCTGTGAGCAAATAGCGGGGCTGTTTCAACGTGTCTTAGTTTGCTGGCTGTGCTTGCTGGCGTTGGGGCTGATCTTATAGGGCTTTAGGCTGAAGCCTGGTTTTCATTGGCACCGTTCCAGGGCGCGACTTTAAACAATAAAAGCATGCCGGGTAGGGCGAGTAGCGCGCAGATGTAGAAAAACTGCTCCCAACCGACAGCCTCCACCAAATACCCCGTACCCGCACTGGCAACGGTGCGGGGCACTGCGGTTAGTGCCGTAAACAGTGCAAACTGAGTGGCGCTATGGAGGCGACTGGTGGTGCGGGCAATAAAGGCGATAAAGGCCGCGGCACCGAGGCCGACACCGAGGTATTCAAAGCCGATCACCAGCGCCAGTAACCACAGTCCCTCGCCGACATGGGCCATCAGCGCGAAGCCGAAAATTGAAAGCAGCTGTACCACGCCAAACACCCACAGGGCGCGATTGATACCGATTCTTATCATCATCAAACCACCGAGCAGGCCGCCGACAATCATCGGCCACAGAGCGGCGTGCTTGGCGATAATGCCAATTTCCGATAGCTCAAAGCCCATGTCGATATAAAACGGTGTCGCCAGGGCGGTTGCCAGATTGTCACCCAGCTTGTAGAGAAACATAAAGCACAACACCAGTAGCGCCTGGGAAAGCCCGAGGCGCTGGAAAAATTCGCGGAAGGGTTCAACGATAGCGGCCTGCAGCGTGGCCGGGGCAGGGCTGGGGTGGGCGGGTTCTTTAATGGATAGCGTCAGTGCGATGGCGACCGACATAAACGCAGCGGTGATTAAAAATACGGTATCCCAGGGCAGGAAGTCGGCGAGAATTAATGACAGTGAACCCGGCACCAGCCCGGCAATGCGATAGGCGTTAACATGAATAGAGTTGCCGATGCCGAGTTCAATGTCGGGCAGTAATTCACGACGATAGGCGTCGATAACAATGTCCTGGCTGGCACTTAAAAAGGCGATAAAACCGCAGAGCGTGGCGAGGGGCCAAAGCTGTGTTGCCGTGTCAAATTGTGGCAGGGCGGCGATGCAGCATAGAAGACCGACCTGAGTCAGGAGCATCCAGCCCCGGCGACGGCCGAGCAGGGGTAGCGGGTAGCGCTCTAGTAGCGGCGACCAGAAAAATTTCCAGGTGTAGGGCAGGCCTATTAAGGTAAAGAGGCCGATTTCCTTAAGGCCAACCCCCTCCGTGCGCAGCCAGGCGGGCACCAGTTGAAACAAAATGAAGAGGGGTAGGCCCGAGGCAAAGCCGGTAAACACACAGATCAGCATACGTCGGTTGAAAATAATGTCGCGCAGAGGCTGGCTACTCATGGTGTGCCCGGGTATAAGTCAGCGACTACTTTAAAGCAAACAGAGCTTCGCCGACCAGAGCATGGACAAATTTAATTGGCGTGCTTGGATGCTTGAATTTGCGGCCTTTAGCCCAATCAATGGATAATACCTTGAGGTTTTATTATGGAGTTGTCGTGCGCGTTCTGTTGTTGATTTTTATTATCGTACCGATTGTTGAAATGTGGTTGTTGCTGCAAGTGGGTGGCGTTATTGGCGCGGTGCCGACCATCGCCGCCGTACTGTTGACCGCAATGGTGGGCTTGGCCCTGTTGCGACGCCAGGGGCTGAGCACTGTGCTGCGGGTCAATCAGCGCATGGCAAGTGGCGAGCTGCCCGCCCAAGAAATGCTTGAGGGCATTGTCTTGGCGGTCTCCGGAGCGCTCTTGCTGACACCGGGTTTTTTCACCGATGCCCTGGGCTTTGCCGGCTTGACGCCATTGCTACGGCAGTGGTTGGTCGCGCGTTTAGTGGCGCGGGTAAAGGTCTTCGATGGCAATGTTGGTGCCGGCGCAGGTTTCCGCGATGAGAAAAGCCACAAGACACTTGAGGGCGAGTACTGGCGTGAGGATGAGCCTTAAGGTCAATCACAGCCTAAACACGGGTGCGGGTGGTGGGCGAAATGGATAATTTTATGGGCCAGCCCTTGATTTCCATTTTGCTGCCTCCAGATAGTTGTCAGCTTCGGTCTTTATAGGGCCGAACACAGTTACTTAATGCAATATAAGAGGTGGAGTTAAATGAAAATTCGTCCCTTGCACGACCGTGTTGTCGTGCGCCGCAAGGAAGAAGAAGCAACAACGGCTGGCGGTATTATTCTGTCCGGTTCTGCTAAAGAAAAATCCAATGAAGGTGAGGTTGTCGCCGTTGGTGAAGGTCGTCTGTTGAATAGCGGCGAAATTAGCCCACTCAGTGTAAAAGTTGGCGATCAGGTTATTTTTGGTGGTTTCCCCAGTAATAACAACATCATCAAAGATGGCGACGATGAGCTCATTATCATGAGTGAAGCTGAAATCTTCGGTGTTCTTGAAGACTAATATCAGTTTCCCGGTATTCCACTAGAAATTAAGACATAGATTAAAGGAAAGAAGTCATGGCTGGAAAAGACGTGAAATTCGGCGACAGCGCGCGCCAGAGAATGTTAGCAGGCGTTAACGTTCTGGCAGATGCCGTTAAAGTTACCCTCGGCCCCAAGGGTCGCAACGTAGTTCTCGATAAGGCCTTTGGTGCGCCCACCGTCACCAAAGATGGTGTTTCGGTAGCTAAAGAAATTGAGCTGACGGACAAGTTCGAAAACATGGGCGCACAAATGCTCAAAGAAGTGGCCAGCAAGTCTTCTGACGAAGCGGGCGACGGCACCACTACTGCAACAGTACTGGCTCAAGCCATCGTTAGCGAAGGCCTGAAAGCCGTTGCTGCCGGCATGAACCCAATGGATCTGAAGCGCGGCATCGACCAGGCCGTTGTTGCTGCTGTTGAAGCCATTGGCGGTTTCGCCAAGCCTTGCACCGACAACAAAGAAATTGCCCAGGTCGGTACTATCTCTGCCAACAGTGACACCCAGGTCGGCGCAATCATCGCTGAAGCCATGGACAAGGTCGGTAAAGAAGGTGTTATTACCGTTGAAGAAGGTTCCGGTCTCGAAAATGAACTGGACCTGGTTGAAGGTATGCAGTTTGACCGCGGTTACCTCTCACCTTACTTCATCAACAACCAGGAAAGCATGAGTGCCGAGTTAGAAGCACCTTACATTCTGGTTGCTGACAAGAAGATTTCCAACATTCGCGAGCTGCTCGGCTTGCTCGAAGGCGTTGCCAAGTCTGGCAAGCCACTGCTGATTATTGCCGAAGATGTTGACGGCGAAGCGTTGGCCACTCTGGTGGTTAACAACCTGCGCGGCATCGTTAAAGTCGCTGCTTGTAAAGCACCGGGTTTTGGCGATCGTCGCAAAGCCATGCTGCAGGATATCGCTGTTTTGACTGGCGCGACTGTTATCTCTGAAGAAGTCGGCCTCGATCTTGAGTCTGCCACTCTTGAGCATCTCGGCCAGGCCAAGCGCATTAGCCTGACGAAAGAGAACACCGTTATTGTTGACGGTGCTGGCACTGTTGACGATATCAAAGCTCGTGTTAACCAGATCCGCGCCGAAATCGAAGATACGTCTTCCGATTACGATCGTGAAAAACTGCAAGAGCGTCTGGCCAAGTTGGCCGGTGGTGTTGCCGTGATCAAGGTTGGCGCTGCGACTGAAGTCGAAATGAAAGAGAAAAAAGCCCGCGTTGAAGATGCTCTGCACTCTACTCGCGCCGCTGTTGAAGAAGGTGTTGTTGCCGGTGGCGGTGTTGCACTGGTTCGCGCACAACAGGCGATTGCAGACCTGCAAGGCGAAAATAACGAGCAGACTGTGGGTATCCGCATTGCACGTCGCGCCATGGAAGCGCCACTGCGTCAGATCGTTGAAAACGCAGGTCAGGAAGGTTCGGTTGTTCTTGATAAAGTACGCCAGCTGGAAGGTAGCAACGGTTACAACGCTGCCAATGGCGAATACGGCGACATGATCGCTCTGGGTATTCTCGATCCCGCAAAAGTGACCCGTACTGCTCTGCAGGGCGCGGCCTCTATTGCCGGCTTGATGATTACTACCGAAGCCATGATCACCGACGCAGCTGGCGATGATGCCGGCGGCGCGATGCCTGCTATGCCCGATATGGGTGGCATGGGTGGTATGGGTGGTATGGGTGGCATGGGCGGCATGATGTAAGCCAGTCCCCTCCACATAAAAAAACCCCGCTATTTGCGGGGTTTTTTTATGTCTGCTTAATTTCGATCAATGGTTTTATTCACACCGCGTTATGACTAGAATAGCGCCTGATAAATTCATAGTTGCTTGCCAGTACACTCTTGGCTGAGACGGCTGTGATAAAAACGACACTACAAACTGACAGAGCTGAGACTATAACTATGGAAAACTTTTCTTCGATGGAGTTCATCAACTTTATTTTTCGCTGGGGGCATTTAATGTTCGGCATCACCTGGATAGGTCTGCTGTACTATTTCAACTTTATCCAGGGCGGTTATTTTAAGCAGGCTACACCTGAAGCTCTGTCCGATGCGAAAGCGAAGCTGGCACCGAGTGCCTTGTGGTGGTTCCGTTGGGGTGCAATGTTTACCTTCATTACCGGTGTGGTTTTGTTGATGGGCGTGCAAAAGCAGGGCGTAATGAACGAGTACATCGTCGCCGGTGCCGCCCTTGGTACCTTGATGTTCCTCAATGTTTGGCTGATTATCTGGCCCAACCAGAAAATTGCCTTGGGCATGGTTGAGGGTGATGGCCCCACTGCAGCGGGCAAAGCACTGCTGGCCTCGCGTACTAATACCCTGTTCTCTGCACCGATGGCCTACTGCATGTTGGCCTCTTCGCACATGGGCTACGATGCCGGTAATCTGCTCAGCGCCAATGGCGGCGGCACCGCTTTGTACGTGGTGTTGGCCTTGATCGCGGCACTGGAAGTCAACGCCATTGTCGGTAAGCAGGGTCCAATGACAACAGTGAAGGGTGTTATCCACTCAAGCATTGGTCTGTCCGTGCTTATGATTGCGATCTTTCAATACGTTTAAGATTTAAATCATAAAAAAACCGGCCACAACTGGCCGGTTTTTTTATGGGTCGAGTTCGACAAAAGTGTATAATTTCAGCAGTGCCAGCCTCTGTAGACAGTGATTACGAATGAGCGAAAAAAAATCCAATCGCCGTGAACCCTTCATTGCCCGGCGTGATGAACCGGTTGCTCTGCATGTTGATTTACCTGCGCAGAAAAAAAAGCCACGATCTGTTAGCCCCCCCACTGTCACCGAGTCGAAAAAACTCGGCTTCATTGTGCTGTGTTTTCTGGTCGGCCTGTTGAGTCTTAGTCTGGCAGCCTTATCTGTCTTTTCCTGGCGCCAGAGCCAATCTCAGCAGCTCCTGCAACAGCGTTTCGATGATCTTGCCCAGCGCCTTGAATCCAGTGATGAGTCCGTTGCGCAATCGGGTGCGGCCCTGGCAATTAAGCTCAGTCAGCAGGAAGAAACCTTGGAAAAACACTGGTCGGAGATTAAAAAGCTCTGGGGTGTGGCGAATGACCGCAATAAAAAGGCCATTAAAAGCCTGCAGCTCGCCGATGCGGATGTTAAAACAGGTCTGCAGAAAATTCAGCAATCTGCTGCGTCTTTGCAAATGGGCTTGAGTGGCGTGCGCAAGCGTTTAAAAAGTATGCAGGGCGAAGTAAAGAAGGTGAGCAGCGCCTCATTGGCAGTCAGTGCGCAAAGCGATGATTTTCAAGAGCAGGTGCACAGCCTCGGTCGGAAGCTTAAGGGCTTTGATAGTGAGGCTGCGAGTTTGCAAAAACTGATCGAGAAAAACCGCCAGAGCCAAAGTCGTCGTCTGGCGGAATTTGAGCAGGCGGTAAAATCGATGGATGCCTTTAGAAGGCAAACCAACGAGAAATTTAGCCGTTTACATCCCGCCCCGACAGCGCCTTAGTGTGTTGTGATCGTCGGCGATTATTTTATTGAACAAGTGAGAGAGATGTTATGACCGTCATCCGTCAGCAAGATTTAATTCAGGGTGTGGCCGATGCGCTACAGTTTATTTCCTACTACCACCCGGTCGATTTCATCAAGGCTGTGGACGAAGCCTATCAGCGCGAGGAGTCTCAGGCGGCGAAGGATGCGATGGCGCAAATACTGGTCAATTCGCGGATGTGTGCGATGGGCAATCGGCCGATTTGTCAGGATACTGGCATCGTCACCGTGTTCCTCAAAGTCGGTATGAATGTGCAGTGGCAGAGTGATCTTAATGTCACCGATATGGTCAATGAGGGCGTGCGTCAGGCCTATATGTATCCCGACAACATACTGCGTGCCTCCATTCTCGATGATCCCGATGGCGCACGTAAAAATACTGGCGACAATACCCCCGCCGTTATTCACTACGAAATCGTCGCTGGCGACCAGGTTGAAGTCTACGTTGCCGCCAAGGGCGGTGGCTCCGAGGCCAAGGCAAAATTTGCCATGCTCAACCCGTCAGACTCCGTAGTCGATTGGGTGCTTGAGCAAGTGCCGAAGATGGGTGCGGGCTGGTGTCCACCGGGGATGCTGGGTATTGGTATTGGTGGCACGGCGGAAAAAGCCATGTTGCTGGCTAAAGAAGTGTTGCTCGACCCGATCGATATTCACGAGCTGGAGGAACGCGGCGCCGAAAACCGTAGCGAAGAGCTGCGTTTGGAGCTAATGACGAAGGTCAATGCCCTGGGCATTGGTGCTCAGGGGCTCGGCGGTTTGACCACCGTGCTCGATGTTAAAATTAAGGACTATCCGACTCACGCCGCCAATAAGGCCGTGGCGATGATCCCCAATTGTGCGGCCACTCGTCACACCCATTTTACTCTGGATGGCAGCGGCCCCGCAGAGTTGACACCGCCAAACCTCGATGATTGGCCTGACATCGCCTGGGAAGTGGGCGACAGTGTACGTCGCGCCAATCTCGACGAGCTGACCCCCGAATCGATACAGGAATGGCGCAGTGGCGAGACCGTACTGCTCTCGGGAAAACTATTGACCGGCCGCGATGCTGCCCACAAAAAAATCACCGATATGCTGGCCAATGGCGAAACCTTGCCGGTCGACTTTAGCAACCGCTTTATTTACTACGTCGGTCCGGTTGATCCCGTTGACGGCGAGGTGGTTGGCCCGGCGGGTCCGACCACGGCGACACGAATGGATAAATTCACCCGCACCATGCTGGAGCAAACCGGCTTAATAGGCATGGTTGGTAAAGCCGAGCGGGGTGGGCTGGCCATCGACGCCATTCGCGATAATAAGGCGGTGTACTTAATGGCTGTTGGCGGCGCTGCTTATTTGGTATCGAAGGCCATTACGGCGGCAAAAGTCGTGGCCTTTCCCGAGCTGGGTATGGAGGCCATTTATGAGTTTGAAGTGGTCGATATGCCGGTCACTGTGGCGGTGGATAGCAAGGGTGACTCGGTGCATCGCAGTGGTCCGGCGCAATGGCAGGCAATTATTGAGCAGCGCGCGCTGGATGTTAAATAGGTGGCTAGAGGCGTTAACTTACTAATGCCAACGGCTTTTTTCATATGACATAATCTTGGCACAGTCTATGGTCTGTGCCTTTTTTTCGTGGGTTTTCATTGTTGCAAGACAACTAAGCATAGAGGGAAGAGCAATGGTTAAATTGAGTACGATAGGGATAGCGGGAGCGGCTTTTTTGGCGTCAACATCGGTGGCGAATGTCAGTGCCAATGAGGGCTTGTATCTGGGCGGTTCGCTTACCGGCTATTACCTGGATAGCCGCCGTTTTCAGGGCGGTGATGAAGAAAAGACCGTCGCTGGTATTAATTTGGGCTATCGTTTTGCCAATAATTGGGCGCTAGAGGGGGGTGTCGGTACCGAGCTCGGTGGCAATGACGTGTCAGAAATGATTAAGCTCGATGCCATTTATTGGTTCGACGAAAATAGCAAAGGTTGGACGCCCTACCTGGTGGCGGGTTTGGCCAACTACCATTTAGATAATCAACTCGACCTGAATGATAGAGAGGGTTTTACTACCCAGGTGGCTCTGGGTGTGGGTTTGTCGAAAATGCTCGACCCTCAATGGGAGTTTCGTTCCGACGTGCGTATTTTGCACAAGGTGCGCCATGACCAGGATGGTACGAATGACGGTGCCTTGAATCTGGCGCTGAATTATTATTTCAATCCACCGAAGCCGATGGCCGTTGCAGTGGCAGAGCCCGTTGCGGCCGTTATGGTGACACCGCCCCCAGCGGCTGAGCCGCAAGCAGAGCCCGAGGTTCGCACCATTACCGTGCGCCTGAATGTCGAGTTTGAATTTGATAAGGCGAGTGTACGGGCTATTTACGGCGATGAGCTGGAAGCGATTGCCAATGCCATGAAGGCCCATGACGATATCGAGTTGGTGCTAGAGGGACATACCGATGCCATCGGTACGGATGCGTACAATCAGGACCTTTCCGAGCGCCGCGTAATAGCCGTGGAAGCTAAACTGGCCGAGATGTACGGCCTTGATCCGGCGCGAGTATCGACTGTCGGTTACGGTGAGGCACGGCCCATTGCCGACAACAGCAGTAAGGAAGGGCGGGCACGCAACCGCCGTGTCATTGGCGAACTGTCTTATTCGGAAGTGTTTGCCGATTGATGTTCTGGGTCGATAGTCTGGTTTGAAAAATGGCGCTCTAGGGCGCTATTTTTTTGCCCGGGGCTTTCTCTCGCCCTACCTTAGCTGTGCTAGTGTTCTCTCCGTGTCTCGTTGGTGAGACACGGCACCAAATTCCATTAATAACACTTGGCGACAACGTCCCCGGAAGCATGAAACCGACACTGTATTGGCACGACTACGAAACCACTGGCGTCGACCCCGCGCGCGATCGGCCGGTGCAATTTGCTGGGCTGCGCACCGATGAAGATCTCAATATTATCGGTGAACCTCTGGTGCAATATTGCCAGTTGCCGAGCGATTGCTTGCCCCAGCCCCAGGCCTGTTTGATTACCGGTATTACGCCGCAAAAGGCGCGGGACGAAGGCGTACCCGAGCCACAGTTTATTGCCGCAATTGAACGCGAGCTATCGCGTCCGGGCACCTGCGGCGTGGGCTACAACAGTTTGCGGTTTGACGATGAGGTCACCCGCTTTACGCTGTATCGCAACTTTTATGACCCCTATGAGCGGGAGTGGAAGCAGGGTAATTCGCGCTGGGACATTATCGATATGCTGCGCCTGACCCGCGCCCTGCGCCCCGAGGGTATTGTCTGGCCCAATAAGCCCGATGGCGCGCCCAGCTTTCGTCTTGAAGAGTTGACCGCCGCCAATAATATTGAACACGCGGCCGCTCACGATGCCTTGTCGGATGTGACGGCGACCATTGCTATGGCGCGCCTGGTTAAGACCAAGCAACCGCGCCTCTACGACTATGTCTACAGCCATCGCCTGAAACATAAGGCGGGGCGTTTGGTGGATATGGTGACGCGCAAGCCCTTCTTTCACGTCTCCTCACGCCTGCCGCGCGAGAATGGCTATAGTGCGATGATGATGCCGCTGGCCCCACACCCGAGCAATAAAAATGCGATGATTGCGGTGAACCTGATGGCCGACCCCGAGCCATTGCTGAGCCTCGATGCCGAGCAGATTCGTGAGCGGCTGTTTACCGCCACGGCCGAGTTACCCACAGGTGTCGAGCGGATCGCCCTGAAAGGCATCCACCTCAACCGTTGCCCGGTCATTGCCACCCCCAAATTGCTCGATAAACCGGCCGCTCAGCGCTTGGGTATTGATCTCGATCGTTGCTACCAGCACTGGCAAAAGCTGTGCGCCGTCGACCTGAGTGAAAAAATAGCCGCCGTGTTTGCCGACGCCGACTATCCGGAGATTGAGGATCCCGAGCAGGCGCTGTACCAGGGCTTTCTGCCCAATGATGACAAGTCGATGCTGGCCACTATTCGCAGCACTCCGCTGCAAAATTTGCGCGATGATGCCCTGCTATTCCGCGATGAACGCTATAATGGCCTGCTGTTTAATTATCGTGCGCGCTACGCCAACGAGACCTTGAATACCGAGGAGCGGCAAGCTTGGCAAAGCCTCAAGCAAAAGCGACTGATTGACGGAGAGGGCGGGTACCTAAGTATGGCCGCCTACTTTGAGGAGCTCGACACACTGCAGAGCAACCCCCAGTTGTCGGCTGACAAGGCTGCAGTACTGAAAGCCCTGAGGACCTGGGGTAAGCAGCTGATTGGCGAATTGACCCGCTTATAGGGGGCTCAACAGCGCAGCCATTGATGATGACTTTTTACAGAGGACCCAACCAAGCGTGAATTTTACCGGTGCACACATCCTTTCCATCGAACAATTTGAGCGGGCCGATATCGAGGTGCTGTTTAGCACCGCCGACAGTATGGAGCCCTACGCCCAGCGTCGACGTATTACCCGCGTTTTGGAGGGCGCGATTCTCGGTAATATGTTTTTTGAGGCGAGCACGCGCACGCGTATTAGTTTTGGTTCGGCCTTCAATTTATTGGGGGGGGATGTCCGGGAATCTGTCGGTATGGACAGCTCATCGCTGATTAAGGGTGAGTCCCTGCAGGATACGGCCCGCGTGCTCTCCGGGTTTAGCGATGTGATTTGTATGCGCCACCCCGAGCCGGGCTCGGTGGCTCAGTTTGCCTCGGCGAGTCGCGTGCCGGTGATGAATGGCGGTGACGGCAGCAATGAGCACCCCAGCCAGGCCCTGCTCGACCTGTACACCATTGCCAAGGAACTACAGGGTCGGGGCCGTGGTATCGATGGTTTGCGCATTGCCATGGTGGGCGACTTGAAATATGGTCGCACCGTGCACTCCCTCTGCAAGCTGCTATCCCTGTACCAGAATATTCAGCTGACGTTGGTGTCCCCGGTTGAATTGGCGATGCCCGAACAGTATGTCGAATGCCTGCGCCAGGCCGGGCACCAGGTGGTGATTACCGACCAGTTAGAGGCGAGTATCGCCCATGTCGATATTGTCTATTCCACCCGCATTCAGGAAGAACGCTTCAGCGACCGCGCTCAGGCCGATCTGTACCGTGGTCGTTTTCGTCTCAATCAGGCTATTTACACCGAACACTGTGAGCCCAATACGGTGATTATGCATCCCCTGCCACGGGATTCCCGGGTCGAAGCGAATGAGCTCGATACTGATCTCGATGCCAACCCCAACCTGGCTATTTTTCGCCAGGCGGATAACGGCTTACTGGTGCGTATGGCCTTGTTTGCGCTGGTGCTCGATGTCGCCCACCTGGTCGACCGACATGCGAGAGATGTGCATTGGCACAATTCCCGAGATTTGACAACGTGAGCGAACGAAAAGTCGCGCAGCCGGCGCAAGAGACAATAAGTAGCGCCGCTGTGCCCTCACAGCATGCCGCTGATTTTGATGATATACGGCCCTATAACGATGACGAGTTTGCCGCTATTTTTGCGCGCTTAATTGCGGCGCGTGAATTTGTCGACACCCTGGGCAGTATGAAATTCCCGCGTCTGTATCGTGTACTGCCCTGGCTTTTGCGCCCGCTGATTCGCAAGACAATGGCGCGAGCCTTTGCGGGTGTGGCCAGTGTTGGCGATTTCCAGGCCTTGATGGATAAGCAACTGCGAAAATTGCTGGCCCGAGATAATAGCCAGCTCACGGTTAGGGGTCTTGAAAATCTCGATCCTCAGCAGTCGTATCTGTTTATCAGTAATCACCGCGATATCGCCATGGATCCGGCCTTCACCATTCTTGCTCTGCATCAACACGGTATGGATTCATTGCGTATTGCGATTGGCGACAACCTGCTAACGAAACCCTTTGTGTCTGATTTAATGCGTTTAAATAAAAGCTTTATCGTGCGCCGTTCCGTAGCGGGGCGGCGCGAAAAGCTGACCGCGCTGAAGCACCTATCGGCCTATATTCGTTTTTCCTTACAGCGGGAGCAGCAGTCGATTTGGATTGCCCAGCGCGAGGGCCGCGCCAAGGACGGTATGGATGGCACCGAAACGGCATTGTTGAAAATGCTCGCCCTGTGTAAGTCTAAAACCGAGAGTTTTGCCGAGCTGATACAGGGACTCAAGGTGGTGCCGGTGTCGATATCCTACGAGTGGGATCCCTGCGACGGGGCTAAGGCCAAAGAGCTCTATGCCCACCAAACGGCGGGCACTTATGAAAAGGCTGAGCATGAAGACTTTGCCAGTATTTATCGCGGCATCGTCGGCAATAAGGGGCATATTTATGTCACCTTTGGCGACCTACTGAGCCAGCCCTTTGCGGATGCCGCCAGCCTGGCGGCAGAAATCGATCGTCAAATTATCGCCAACTACCGTTTACAGGCCCCCCACTGGCTGGCCTATGAGCGCTTGCACGGCCTGTCTGAGCAGGCTCTACAGGCGAGGGCGACCCTCGATGCGGATTGGTCGGCGGTGGGCTGCGCCTTTGATGAACGGTTGGCGACTATTCCGATGGCGCATCGCGATACTTTACTCGCCGCTTATGCCAACCCGGTGGTGCAATTTTTACGGCGTGACAGCTAGCTGTGCCGGTATTGCCTGCAATACTCTGCCACGCCAAATGAACTAGCCACGCGAGTACCTGACCTATTTCACTCTCCGAGCAAGATAAAGCCACCATTCAAAGCGCCTACCGGGATTTTCTCGCGGCGCGCTCACTGCGCCCGCGTCTGGGGCAGCGACAGATGATTGGTCATATCGCCTCCTTTCTGGGGGCTATCGAACGCGACGCGGAGGGTCAGCGGCTGTCCGAAAATAACGTCATTGCCATTGAGGCCGGTACGGGCACGGGTAAAACCGTGGCCTATCTGCTATCGGTTTTGTCGTTGGCAAAAGCGGCGGGTAAAAAGGTGGTGGTGGCCACCGGTACTGTGGCGCTACAGGGGCAGTTACTGGATAGAGATATCCCCGACGTATTGGCGGCGACAGGCTGGGATTACAAACTGGCACTGGCCAAGGGGCGGGGGCGCTACCTTTGCCCCCTGCGTCTACAGCAGTGCAATGACACGGCCAAGTCCCAAGATGCCGGGCTGTTCTTGTTTGAGGATGAGCTGGCCTTCCAGCCCGACCGCCAGAGTGGCGAAACCCTGCAGGCCATGGACGAGGCCCTACAGGTGGGCAGTTGGGATGGCGACCGGGATGCTTGGCCAGAAGCGGTACCGGCAGCAACCTGGCAAGCCCTCACCGTGGATCGCAATCAGTGTGCCGGTCGGCGCTGTCGCCTTATTGCAGAGTGCTGCTTTTTCAAGGCGCGGGAAGCTCTCGACGGCGCGGACTGCATTGTCGCCAACCATGATTTGGTGATGGCCGATCTGGCTCTGGGGGGCGGGGCGATACTCTCGGCACCGGAAGATACCATTTATGTGTTTGATGAAGCCCATCGTCTCGGCACCACGGCGCTGAACCACTTTGCCAGCCAGTGTCGCTTAAAGGCTACAAGCCAATGGCTTGAGCAAATGCAAAAAACCTTAAAGGCGATGGCAGCGCCCTTTGCGGAAATGCCCGACATTACCCACCGTGGCACCGAGCTTGGCGAAATCTCTGTGTTGGCCCGTCAGCTGTTGCAACAGGCTAGCCCGCTGTTTGAAAGTACACTAGAAAATAGTACAAACGCTGAGGCTGGGCAGAATTTTGGTAACAGCCCGGTGCGCTACCGCTACCCGGAGGGGATTGTTGATGGGGCCTGTCGTGCGCTCAGCGAGGACCTGACGGCCGTCTTTGTACGTTTGAGCAGCCGTATGGAAAACCTTCACGGTGTGTTGGAGGATGCCCTCGAAAACAGCCACCAGCCGGTGCCAAGGGTTGATATTGAGCAGTACTTTCAAGTCGCAGGACAGTGGCTGGGTCGGGCCAATGCGGCGACAGAGTTGTGGTCGGCGATGGGCCGCCCCGACCCCGCCGGTCAGCCCCCCATGGCGCGCTGGTTGACGTATGAAGATAACGGCGATATTCGGCTTTCAGTGAGCCCGATATCGGCTGGACTTCGGCTCAACGAATTACTGTGGCAGCGCTGCTATGGCGCGATTACCACTTCGGCGACGTTGCGTGTGCTCGGCGATTTTGAGCGTTTTAAAAGTGATAGTGGCATGGCGGCGGATACTCAGTGCGAAGTCGTGGCGGGCGCCTTCGATTATGCCAATGCCGGCTTATTGGTGGTGCCCAATATTGGTGCCGAAGCCAGTGATGCCCGCGCCCACACCCAGGCACTGATCGAACATTTACCGGCCTTACTTTATCCCGATGCCGATATGGCGTCTGGCAATGAGGTGGTGGCCGAGAACAAGGCTATTTCGGGTGCCGGGGTCTTGGTGCTCTTTGCCTCGCGCCGACAAATGGAAGAGCTGGTTGGCGCCCTAGCCGATGACCTGCCCTGGCAGCTGTTGGTGCAGGGGGAGTTAAGTACCGCCGAAATCGTCAGCCGCCACCGAGCAACCATTGACGGGGGTGAGCGCAGTGTGATATTCGGACTGGCTAGCTTTGCCGAGGGCATGGACTTACCCGGTGCCTATTGTCAGCACGTGATTATTGCCAAATTGCCCTTTGCCGTGCCGGACGATCCTCTGCAGGCGGCATTGGCCGAGTGGGTGGAAAGTAAGGGTGGCAATGCCTTTCGGGAAATCACCTTGCCCGATGCGGCACTGCGTTTAATACAGGCCTGTGGGCGTTTATTACGCCATGAAGATGATCGCGGACGGGTCACTATTCTCGATCGGCGGCTGGTGACTAAAAGTTATGGTCGCCAGTTGCTGGCGTCGCTGCCGCCGTTCAAGCAAGTGATTGAGCGGGGCTAGTTTGCGGTCTGGGTTTTTGCCAATCGCGTGTTAATGGTGGTGCAAATACTCCTGGCATCGAGGCCCGCCGTGCTGATCTGTGCGGCGTGAGTGGCGTGATCGATAAACAGATCCGGTAAGCCGAGATGTAGCATGGCAACGACGATGCCCTGCTCGGCAAAATATTCACTGACACCGGCGCCAGCGCCACCGGCAATAGCATTTTCCTCCAGGGTGACGATCAGCGTGTGATCGGCGGCTAACTGCTTGAGCAGCTCGGTGTCGAGGGGTTTGATAAAACGCATATCGGCGACACTACTGTCGAGCTCTTCACCCACGCTGAGTGCCGTCGATAACAGGGCGCCAAAGTTGAGGATGGCGACTTGCTGGCCGCGGCGGCTGAGTCGACCCTTGCCGATGGGTAGGGCTGTCATCGTTTGTTCTATTTCGACACCGGGCCCGGTGCCGCGAGGATAGCGCACGGCTGCAGGGCCGGGGTGACAGTAGCCGGTGTAGAGCATTTGTCGGGCTTCATTCTCATCGGCTGGGGCCATAATCACCATATTGGGAATACAGCGCATAAAGCTGATATCAAAGCTGCCGGCATGGGTGGCGCCGTCTTCGCCGACCAGTCCCGCGCGATCGATGGCAAACAAGACGTCGAGGTTTTGCAGGGCGACATCGTGAATTAATTGGTCGTAGGCGCGCTGTAAAAAAGTGGAGTAAATAGCCACTACCGGCTTTTTGCCCTCGCAGGCGATACCGGCGGCGAGGGTGACGGCGTGTTGCTCGGCGATGGCGACATCGTGAAATTGCCGGGGGAAGCGCTCGGCAAATTCGACCATGCCCGAGCCTTCGCTCATGGCCGGGGTAATGGCAACAAGTTCGGGGTGATCGCCGGCCATATCGCAGAGCCAGTCACCAAAAATGTGTTGGTATTTGGGTCGCTTTGGCGTGCTGGGCCGTTTCACGGGGGGCGTTTCTACGCCTGGGGTGGGGATTTTGTTTAGTGCGTGATAGCCAATGGGGTCTTCCTCGGCCGGTAAAAAGCCTTTACCTTTCTGGGTGGCGACGTGCAGCAGTACTGGCCCGGTGACCTGTTTAAGGTTTTCGAGGGTGTGTACCAGCAGGGGGATATTGTGGCCGTCAATGGGGCCAATATAGGTAAAGCCGAGTTCTTCAAAGATGATGCCGGGTGCAACCAGAGCTTTCATTAACTCTTCGGTTTTGCGAATAATACCGGAGGTCGAAGGAAAGGCTTTTAACAGCGTTTTGGTGCTTTCACGAAACAGGTTGTAGAACTTGCTCGACCACAGCTTTGAAAAGTAAGTGGCCAGCCCGCCGACACTTTTTGAAATCGACATATTATTGTCGTTGAGCACCACCAGCATGTCGAGGTCGACATGGGCGATGTGGTTGAGGGCCTCGAAGGCCATACCTGCGGTCATGGCGCCATCGCCAATCACTGCGACACAACGGCGTTTCAGAGGGTCATCTTCGCTTTGGTCTATGGCGGAGCCTATCGCCATACCCAGGGCCGCGCTTAAAGAAGTGCTGGAATGGCCGACGCCAAAGGGGTCGTATTCACTCTCTTGCCGGTTGGGGAAGCCGGCCAGGCCATCGCGATGGCGAATGTTCAGTAGCTCTTCACGCCGCCCGGTAAGGATTTTGTGGGGATAGGTCTGGTGGCCAACATCCCATACCAATCGGTCATCGGGGGTGTTAAATACGTAGTGCAGAGCGACGGTGAGTTCGACGACGCCGAGTCCGGCACCGAAATGGCCGCCCGATTGACCGACGGAATAGAGTAAATAGGCACGTAGTTCGTCTGCCACCTGTTCGAGCTCGCTTGCAGGCAGGGCGCGCAACTGAGCTGGCCAATCAATGCGATCCAACAGGGGTGTGGCGGGCCGGCTGAGCGGAATGTCGGAATACGTGGCGGTCATGTAGGGCGGCTAAGGGGGTGATTTTTAAGGCGGCAATCTTACACGATATCGCGCTAAATAGGGTGGCTCAGTGATCCCGGCTGACGATAAAGTCGGCGATATTTCGCAGCTGGTCGGCACGCTCGTCAAACTGGCTAAGGGCAGTGATAGCTTGGGTGTGCAGCTGGGCTAGCATCTTTTTTGCACCGTCATCGCCGAGCAGCGAGGTGTAGGTCGATTTATTGTGCAATTGGTCGGCACCGGCCTGTTTGCCGAGTACGGCGGTATTGCCCTCACTGTCGAGGATATCGTCTTTCACCTGAAAGGCGAGACCGATGGCTCTACCGTAGCTGCGTAGCTTGTTTAATGCTGCGCTATCACCTGAGTCGCTACTTTGGGCGCCCATGGAAATACTGGCAACGATCAGGTCGCCGGTTTTATGGGCGTGCATGGTTTCTAGATAAGAGAGGTCGACGCTGGTATCGGTGGCGTATAAATCCATTGCCTGTCCCTTGACCATGCCAGCGGCACCGGCCGCCTGGGCGAGTTCGTGCACCAGAGCCAGAGCGGTTGTTGGACTGACCTGTGTCAGCTGGCTTAGCTGCTCGAAGGCGAGGGCCTGGAGGCCATCCCCGGCGAGAATGGCGGTGGCTTCATCATAGGCGATATGGCAAGTGGGGCGGCCCCGGCGCAGGTCATCGTCATCCATGGCCGGTAGATCATCGTGAATTAGTGAATAGCAGTGGATTAACTCGAGGGCGGTGGCGATGTGGTCGGTGTCACTGTTGACGGAGCCAAGACAGCGAGCAGCGGCGTAGACTAGACAGGGGCGAATGCGCTTGCCCTGCTGAAGTGTGGAGTAGCGCAGTGCGGCATGTAAGGGCAGGTCGTGCTCGAGGGCTAGACTGCTCTCGAGGTGTCGTTCGACGCGCTCACGACATTCCTGCAGGAAGTTGTCGAAGCTTTGCTTCACTCTAGACCCGCGTCGATAAAATCGACGGTTTTTACATCGCCATCCGTATCGCTGGTTAAAATGCGCACCCGTTGCTCGGCTTGGTTGAGGGCGGACTGGCAATCGCGGGTGATTTTGATACCCTTTTCAAAGGATTTTAGTGCTTCATCCAAATTGAGGTTGCCGGTTTCCAGAGACTCGACCAGGGTTTCGAGTTGCTTTAAGCTTTGTTCAAAATTAATCGCGCGCTTTCTTGTTGCCATGCTAATAATCACTGTCAATAAAACGGGGCTAACCCTAACTGAGAGGCACTGTAGAGGTCAATACAATGCCGGGCGATGCTGAGTTGAGTGGCTCATCTTAAGCTGGCTCAGGGTAGGATATATCCTACATGATTTACAGATTTTGCTGAATGGTCTATTGCCTATGAAAAGAGCATTATACTTGCCACATGGATGTGTTGGACAAGGATGTTGCAGACATGGAAGTGGTCAGGATGGCCGGCTCAGGATGAGCGCTTAGACGACGAGCCAGGATGGCTCGTTTACAGGGAAGAGGTCAGGATGACCGTTTACTATAGGGAATATAGTCAGATCATATAGGGATATGGTTCTGATTTACACCACAGCTGGATGCACTTTGCTAGTACTACTTTAACACCCTCTTACACCTCCAGTAAGAGGGTGTTTTTATTTGTACTGCTTTTCCCGACTGCCATCAATTATTTTCTTTGCTGCCCTCTTCTTTTATCGAGTACTTCTCTTTTTCACGCCTGAAAATAGGCCTTGGCATTTATAGTCGCTAGGCATATGTTCGGTGCCTGTCGATTAAGGCAGGTTGAAAAAAGTGCGTCAATAGTGACGCGCTAAGTCCAGTGAAGTGTTTAAGGGGGGGGATTATGGATCTTGGTATTAGTGGTAAGCAGGCGATTGTCTGTGGCGCGAGTCAGGGCTTGGGTTTGGCCTGTGCTCGCGCTTTGGTTCAGGAAGGCGTCAATTTAACGGTAATTGCTCGCACTCCCGGGCCATTGCAAGAGGCTGTTGATCGTTTAAATCTATTGAGCGGGGCGACGATAACCGCGGTGGTGGGTGATATCACCACAGACGAAGGGCGCGATGCAGTACTGGAGGCCTGTCCTGAGCCCGATATATTAATCAACAACGCGGGTGGCCCGCCGCCCGGTGATTTTCGCGACTGGCGGCAGAAGGAATGGTTCGATGCGGTGAATAGCAATATGTACTCGGCCATCGATATGATTCGCCGTACTCTCGACGGTATGGCAGAGCGAGGCTTTGGTCGCATTGTCAATATTACCAGCACGGCTGTTAAGTCACCGATGCCTGGTCTTGGGCTGTCAAATGGTGCGCGGGCGGGTTTGAGTGGCTGGGTGGCCGGTGTCGCCCGAGAGAAAGTCCGCGACAATGTCACTATCAATAATTTGCTACCGGGGCTTTTTACGACCGCTAGAGGGCATGGTTATTTAGCTTATCGAGCGGCGCAGGAGGGTGTTAGTGCCGAGGCCTACGAACAGCAATTCTACGTATCTAGCCCTGCTGGGCGCATGGGTGAACCCGCTGAGTTTGGCGCAACCTGTGCTTTTTTATGCAGTGCCATGAACGGCTATATGACGGGGCAGAATATTTTGTTGGACGGGGGTGTCTACTCGGGCACTTACTAGCGCTGTGTGCGCGTCAGGAAGTTGTCTGCGGAAATGATTTTATAGGCGCTTTTTTTGTATAAGGCTAACCCGCGCTACCAGTGTATGGTAGCGCGGGTTAGCAATTTTAAGCGAACTACTTAGGCTTTTTTGGGCTCGGTAATAAAGTCATCCATATCGACATTGCGCGTCAACTTAAAGAAGTCGACATTGCGATAGGGTGAGTTGACCACCACGCGGCCCTCACTGTTGCGGTAGTAGCTGCTAACACCGGGGTGAGTCCAGACCATATTATCGTGAATGGTATTGACCTTCTCGATGTAGTCATCGTGAACGTCTTGCTTGCATTCAACGGTGCCAAGTTTTTGAGTGGTCATGTTATTGATCATGTTCATCACATAGCGCACCTGCATCTCGCAGACGAAGACCAGACTGCCGCCGTGGCCGGGTTGCAGATTGGGGCCGTAGAGTGTGAAGAAGTTAGGGAAGCCGGGCACGTTGGTACCGAGGTGGGCCGAAGCGTTGTCGTCACCCCAGACATCGCGTAGATTCTTGCCTTCGCGACCAATGATCTCGTAGGTCGACAAAAATTTCAAAACGTCGAAGCCGGTTGAAATAAGCAGTACATCGGCTTCGTGTTCGGTGCCATCCTTGGTGATGACCTTGTTGCCTTCGATGCGATCAATACCGTCGTCCACCAAGCTGACCTTGGGGTTGCGCAGCATGCGGTACCAGCCGTTATCCATCAGCATACGCTTACCGAAGGGAGGGAAGGTCGGTAGCACTTTGTCCATCAGGTCATCGGCGCGATCGCCCAGCTCTTTCTTGATATAGCTAGTGAAATAGGCGCGGTGATTGTCGTTGACGGCATTCAGCGAGCGCTCGGGGTGCTCCCAGTTTGGATCTTTTTGTAGGGACTCGTAGACGCGGTCATTGTAGGTCCAGCCCAGACGCATGCGGTACCACATGCGGTAGAGGGGCACTTCCTGGAACAGGTAGCGAATTTCTTCGGGGACCTCGGTGCGGAATTGCTCAAAGGGTGAGGCCCAGTGGGGGCCGCGCTGGAAGATGGTCAGCGACTCGACCCGGTTTTGAATCTCTGGCCCGAGCTGCATGGCGGTGGCGCCATTGCCGATCATCAGTACGCGCTTGCCTTCGAGGGTCTTGTCTTTTGGCCATTCGGCGGTGTGCCAGCTGTCGCCGGTGAAGCTTTCGAGGCCCTTGATGTTGGGGAAGGAGGGCGGGTTGAAAATGCCCGCAGCGCTAATCACGATATTGGCGTTGAGCGTTTCTTCGTTGCCATCGGCATTGGTGATTTTCACGTCCCAGCTCTGGCTGTCGGCCTGGTATTCGGTGCTGATCACGTTGGTTTCGAAGTTGATCGATTTCTTCAGGTCAAATTCGTCGGCCACGTATTCGAAGTATTCGGCCAGTTCATTGCGCAGGGCAAAGTAGGCGGACCAGTCATAGGGCGCAAACGAGAATGAGTAGAGGTGGTTGGGGGTGTCGACACCGGCACCGGGGTAGCGGTTGTCCTGCCACACGCCGGCAACATTGGTGCGACGTTCGAGAACGGTAAAGGGGATGCCTGCCGCTTGCAGGTTGACGGCGGCGGCCAGACCGGAGACGCCGGCGCCAATCACGATGACATTGAAGCCTTCGGGCACGTCAATTTTATGGTCCCATTTCATGGGGGTTTGACCGAGCTGGGCAGAGGTCATTTCGCCGTACTCGGCGGGTACTTTTTCACCCATGGAGGAGCTGAGCATCTCAACCAGTTCTTCGTCGCTAGGCGCTTCCAGGGCGAGGGGCTCGCCGGCTTTCCAGGCTAGAATGGCAGCCAGTGCGGCATCGCGAATTTCTTTCTGGATGGCATCATCGAAACCGCCGCTGTCGTTGTCGCCGGTGCCGCTGCCGCGTTTGGGGCGGTAGGGGGCTTCAATCCAGCGTTTGTCGCCGGTGAACTGTACCAGTACCATCAGCAGGGTGGGGATATTGGCGATGGCGATGGCATCGGCAAGTTTTTGCTTGTCTGTCATGTTTTAATCCTATTCTCGTTTAAAAGTTCTGCGTACGAAGGTGGGTTCCGTGGCTCCTGTGAATATATGTCGCGCGATAGTTTAACCGTCATGACCGCTTGGTCAAAATAGTTTTTACCTATATGTAATGCTGGGTTATAGCTGCAGAGTGCTTTACAGCAGCGAAATTCGGTTTAGAGAGGGGTGCGCAATGGATGTTCAGGTGTTGTGGTGGCAGTGGGTACTGCTGGGGATGGGCTTGATAATGCTGGAGATGTTCCTACCCAGTTTTATTGCCCTCTGGTTTGGTCTGGGGGCGATTGTTGTTGGTTTGCTTGTCTGGCTCTTTCCGGCTGTGGGTGTGTCGTGGGCGGTATTTATCTGGGTGTTCGCCTCGGGGGCCTTTGTGCTGCTTTGGTTTAAGGTGTTCAAGCCGAGCATGGTGGATAAAACCAAGGCGGGTATTTCCCGCGATGCCGCTCTCGGCGAGACCGGACAAGTGGTGCGAGCGCCCCATGGCGAAGGTCGCGGCGTGGTGCGTTTCACCATGCCGGTGCTGGGTGAGAATGAGTGGGATTTTATTTGCAAAGAGGGGGTGCTTGAGGGCGATAAGGTTTTTATTATGGACTTCTCTGGAAACACGCTTATCGTCGCTAAATCGGATGCCTGATGCTCCCCTCCCTGTGCATTAAAAGCTTTCGGCTCTAGCCTGGCGATGTCTGTCGTCTTGCTGCAATTACAGTTGCATGAGTCTGTGCTTGACCGGGCGCGGCAAGTGTACATTGGCTATAGCGGTGGTCTTGACTCTCATGTCCTGCTGCACAGCGCCGTAGCGGTGTTGGGTGCGGAGCGGGTCACGGCTGTTCATATTAACCATCAGTTGTGTGAGCAGGCCGGGGCCTGGGCCGAACACTGTTCAGAGGTGTGTGGAGGGCTGGGTGTTTATCTACAAGTTCATGTTGTGGATGTCTGCCAGCAAGCCTCTAGCATCGAGAATGCCGCTCGCCAAGTGCGCTACCAGGTTTTTGAGCAAGTGCTGGCGGAGGGCGATGTGCTGCTGCTCGCTCATCATCAGGATGATCAGGCCGAGACGGTGCTCTATCGCCTACTGCGCAGCTCCGGCCCGCGTGGTTTGGCGGGTATTCCTCTCACGCGAGCAGTGGGTCGGGGAAGCTTGTTGAGACCTTTGCTGCAATTGCCGCGCAGTGAGCTGAGCGGTTACGCCAGTGAGCACCAGCTGCAGTGGATTGAGGATCCGTCAAATGTTGACGTGAAACACGACCGCAATTACCTGCGTCACCAGGTGGCGCCGGCCTTGCGCCATCGCTGGCCCGATTTTTCGGCCCGCATCGCCGCCAGCGCGAGCCTTTGCCAGCAGGCCGAGGTCTTGAATAGAGATCTGGCCGCAATCGATTTGACGGCGCTTGCTGAAACACCTGAAAGGCTGGGCTGGAGTGTTGACCTCTCTGTTTTGCTTGCCTTGTCGCCTTTGCGCCAGGCTAATTTCTTGCGCTATTGGGCGAGCCTGCATTGCCGCTCAGCACCGGGTCATCACAGTGTTATGGCGGTGCTCGATAGTGTCTTGGTGGCGCGTCAGGATAGAGTGCCGCTGGTGGTTTGGCCCGGAGGCGAGTGGCGTCGCTTTAATGGCCGCTTGTTTTTGCTGCCGAGTGGTTGGCGTGAGTCGGCCCCGCTGGCATGTGAGTGGCAGCCTGACCTGCCATTAAAGTTAGTGGGTGGAGGCACCTTGGTCGCCTCCCCGGCGAGTGGGCCGGGCTTGAAATTATTGCCGGGTGAGCGCCTGCTGATCAAGTTTCGCCGGGGCGGTGAGCGTTGCCACCCAGCCGGCAGAGTGGCGCGAAGCAGCTTGAAAAAGTTACTCCAAGAGTATCGGTTGGAGCCTTGGTTGCGGGATAGAATCCCCCTTATTTATAGACCTGCGTCGACGGATCAAGAGGCTGAGCAGTTGATTGCCGTGGGGGATCTTTGGGTTTGTCAGGGTTTTGCCGCCGATGAGGGTGATTGTGCTTATCGTTTGCGCTGGGATTTGGCGGCTTTAAGTCGGCCTCCTCGGTGCTGAGTGGGCTGAAATTTACCGACTAAAAAGACGCTAATTAAGTCTTGACTGGATTGTGACGGAGGCGCTTTTCTGCTAATCTGGCACCCCTTCTAGAGCCCTTGCGAAGCGTCTGTTTTCCATCGACCATTTCTTCGCCGGGCCAGCAATGTAACCATCCACAATCATTACCTTACAGGGTAAGCATGACGCGATTTATTTTTGTCACAGGTGGCGTTGTTTCGTCACTTGGTAAAGGCATTGCCGCCGCCTCTCTCGGCGCTCTACTATCCGGGCACCATGAGTCCCTTTCAACACGGTGAGGTTTTTGTTACCGAAGACGGCGCCGAAACCGATCTCGATCTGGGTCATTACGAGCGTTTTCTCAATTCGCGTATGACCCGCAACAATAATTTTACCACCGGCCAGGTGTACGAAACCATTCTGCGCCGCGAGCGTCGTGGTGAATACTTGGGCGGTACCGTACAAGTTATTCCCCATGTAACCGACGAGATTAAGCGACGGATTATTAAAGGCGGCGAGGGCAGTGATATCGCCCTGGTCGAAATTGGTGGCACCGTGGGTGATATCGAATCCCAGCCCTTCCTCGAGGCGATTCGCCAGTTAAAAGTAGAGCTAGGCAGTGCCCAGGCGCTATTGATTCACCTCACGCTGGTGCCTTACATCGCCACCGCCGGTGAAACGAAAACTAAGCCGACGCAACATTCCGTTAAAGAATTGCGCTCCATCGGTCTACAGCCCGATGTCTTGATCTGTCGCTCAGAAGTGGCTATCGACTCCGGCTCAAGACGTAAAATCGCGCTTTTTACCAGTGTTGAAGAGCGCGCCGTTGTACCGCTGATGGATGCCGACAGTATTTATAAAATACCGCGCTATCTCTTCGACTGGAAACTTGACCAGTTCGTCGTCGAGCGCTTCTTGTTGGACTGCCCACAGGCAAACCTCAGTGAATGGGATCAGGTGGTCGAGAATCAGCGTCAGTCAACAACGCCGGTGACCATTGCTATGGTCGGTAAGTACATGGAGTTGCTCGACGCTTACAAATCTCTCAACGAAGCGTTATCTCATGCCGGTATTCAAAATCTGGCGAAGGTGAATATTCGCTATATTGACTCCGAAGACCTGTGCGACAACATGGCCTTGCTCGACGATTGTCACGGTATCTTAGTGCCCGGTGGTTTTGGTGAGCGCGGCGTCGAGGGCAAAATTCTGGCAGTAAAATACGCCCGCGAAGAAAATATTCCCTACCTGGGGATTTGCCTGGGCATGCAGGTCGCGGTGATCGAATACGCGCGCAATGTGGCCGGGCTTGAAAATGCCAACAGCACCGAGTTTGATTCGAATACCCCCTATCCGGTGATTGGTTTGATCACCGAGTGGCTGGACAGTAGCGGCAAACGTGAGCTGCGCACAGAGGATTCCGACCTCGGTGGCACTATGCGCCTCGGTGCCCAGGACAGCCGGTTGGTAGCTGATTCTATGGCGCGGGAAATCTACGCTGCCGATGTGATTTGCGAGCGCCATCGCCACCGCTATGAGGTCAACAATAATTTGCTCGGTGAAATTCAGGAAGCCGGCTTGAAGATTGGCGGCTGGTCGGGTGACGACTCTTTGGTTGAGACTATCGAGCTGCCCGAACACCGCTGGTTTTTCGCCTGTCAGTTTCACCCCGAATTTACCTCGACCCCCCGCGGTGGCCACCCGCTGTTTACCGGCTTTGTAAAAGCGGCCTTGGATTTCAGTCAGGAGTCCTGAGTAATGACTGCAAAGATCGTCACCGTTGGTGATATAAAAGTCGCTAACGACCAGTCCTTTGTACTTTTTGCCGGGGTGAACGTACTGGAATCTCGGGACTTTGCCCTGCAGGTTGCCGAGCATTGCGCCGAGGTGGCTGAGCGATTGGCCATTCCCTATGTGTTTAAAGCCTCTTTTGACAAGGCCAATCGCAGCTCCATCCACTCCTTTCGTGGCCCCGGTTTAGAGGAGGGCTTGAAAATCCTCGCCGAGGTGAAAGCCATATTTAATGTGCCGTTGATTACCGATGTCCATGAAATTGAACAGGCCAGTGTTGTCGCTGAAGTTTGCGATGTGATTCAGCTGCCGGCTTTTCTGGCGCGCCAAACCGATCTGGTTGCGGCCATGGCGGCGACGGATGCGGTGGTGAACATTAAAAAACCACAATTTATGAGTCCCTCGCAGGTCGGCAATTTGGTCGATAAGTTTCGCGAGTGTGGCAAGTCGGATGTGATCTTATGCGAGCGTGGCAGCAGTTTCGGCTACGACAATCTCGTGGTTGATATGCTCGGCTTCGGCGTAATGAAGCGAGTCAGTGCCGATGTCCCGATCATCTTTGATGTCACTCATTCGCTGCAGTGTCGAGATACCGGTGGTGCCGCCTCCGGTGGGCGTCGTGCACAATTGCCAGAGTTGGCGCGAGCCGGTATGGCCACAGGTTTGGCAGGCCTGTTTTTAGAAACTCACCCGGACCCCGACAAAGCGCTGTGTGATGGCCCCAGTGCCCTCAAATTGTCGTTGCTTGAATCTTTTTTACAGCAAGTGAAAGCGGTTGATGACTTGGTTAAACAGATGCCGCCCCTCGATACGGCTTGATAACAAGCGCTTATCTTGACAGCGCTGCTCTTAACGGCTGCTCCCAACAAAGCGCCAACCAACAATAGCTAAAATTTTGTAGCTCAAAAGTAAGTACTGACAAGGAAATACCATGACTAAAATTGCTGATATCAGAGCCTATGAAGTGCTCGATTCACGGGGTAATCCCACCATTAATGCCGATGTAATTCTTGAGTGTGGTGCCGTCGGCAGCGCCTGTGCGCCCTCGGGCGCCTCCACCGGCACACGTGAAGCGCTGGAGTTGCGCGATGGCGACGAGAGTCGCTATTTGGGCAAAGGTGTCTTGACCGCCGTAAGCAATGTCAATCGCCCCCTTCGAGAGTTACTGTTAGGCAAAGATGCCTGTGATCAACGTGAGCTTGACCGCTTGATGATTGAAGCCGATGGCACGGAGAATAAAGCCAAATTCGGCGCTAATGCGATATTGGCCGTTTCCCTGGCGGCGGCGAAAGCAGCGGCCCAGGCCAAGAATATCCCTCTCTATCAGCACATCGCCGATGTCAATGGCACATCGCTGAAGTACACCATGCCGGTACCGATGATGAATATCATCAATGGTGGCGAACACGCCGACAACAATGTCGATATTCAAGAATTTATGATTCTGCCGGTGTTGGCGACTTCGTTTAGCGAAGCGCTGCGCCAGGGTGCCGAGATTTTCCACAGTCTGAAAAAGGTGCTTTCGGCTCGTGGTTTGAACACGGCGGTGGGTGATGAGGGCGGTTTTGCACCGAATCTACCCTCCAATGAATCGGCTATTGAAGTGATTGCCGAGGCCGTTGCCAATGCCGGTTATAAGCTGGGCGAAGACATTATGCTGGCGCTGGATTGTGCGTCTTCCGAGTTTTATCGTGACGGTCAGTATCACCTTTCCGGTGAAGGCAAGGTGTTTTCCGCCACCGAGTTTGCCGACTACTTGGCTGACCTGGCCGCACGCTACCCCATTTTGTCGATCGAAGATGGCATGGACGAAAGTGACTGGGAGGGTTGGGCCGACCTCACCCGCAAGATTGGCAAAACGGTACAGCTGGTCGGTGATGATCTGTTTGTGACCAATACCAAGATTTTACAGCGTGGTATCGACGAAGATATTGCCAATTCGATTTTGATCAAATTTAACCAGATTGGCACCTTGTCGGAAACCCTCGATGCTATTCAGATGGCGAAAGATGCCGGCTACAGCGTCGTGATTTCCCATCGTTCCGGTGAAACCGAAGACACCACGATCGCCGATCTGGCCGTAGCAACGGCGGCAGGGCAGATTAAAACCGGCTCACTGTGTCGCTCCGACCGCGTCGCCAAGTATAACCGCTTGCTACGTATTGAAGCTGAGCTCGACGGCACTGCAGCCTATCGGGGTCTGGCTGAATTTCGCGTCTAGCAGCGCTTAATCAGCGGCCAGATTAGGCAAGCGTTTGAGCGGCGGGAGTGATTGAATGCGCTGGCTGCTGCTCATTTTGGTTGCCATTTTGGGGCTTTTTCAGTACTGGTTCTGGTTCGGGGAGGGTGGCCTGTTGCAACGCTCGAGCCTCGAAAAACAGGTGCTCGAACAAGGGCGGGAAAATCAAGCTTTGCGAGAGCGCAATGCCGCTCTGGAGGCAAACGTTCGATATCTCAAAGATGGCCTCGAGGGCATTGAAGAGCGCGCCCGCCACGACCTCGGCATGATTAAAGAGGGCGAGACCTTTTATATGTCGATTGAAAAAGACAGTTCACAGTGACCTTTCAGGTGTGAAGATCGAATGATGAGGTATTGGTTTATTGTCCCCGCTGCCGGTAGTGGCTCGCGTTTTGGCAGTGATCGGCCCAAGCAATATGCCCCACTCGCGGGCAGTACGGTGATCGAATACACCCTCCAACGGCTGCTTGAATTAGATGCTGAGGCCTTGGTTGTGGCGATTAACCCCGACGACCGCTATTGGCAATCCCTGGATATTTCGCGACACGAAAGAGTGATCTGCTGTGCCGGTGGCGAACAACGCGCGGACTCGGTCCTTCTTGCGTTACAGAGCATTGCCGATGTAGCGGGAGAGTCGGATTGGGTGTTAGTCCATGATGTTGCACGGCCCTGTGTGCGTGTCGAAGATATACGCGTATTGATTGCAACACTGTCGGCCCATCCGGTTGGCGGACTACTGGCGACACCTGTTAGCGCGACATTGAAACGGCTTGGCAAGACACAAGCTTCCGGTGGCGAAACTGTCAAAACGGCGGGTAGGGTACTTGAAACGGTAGCGCGGGATGATTTATGGGCGGCAGCAACCCCACAAATGTTTCGCTACGGCTTGCTGATGAAGGCGCTGCAACAGTGTGCAGACGCCTGTTTTAGCCCAACCGATGAGGCTGGTGCCATCGAATATTTAGGCCTTCAGGCCGATGTTATTGAAGGCCACAGCGATAATTTGAAAATTACCCACGGCGCTGACTTGGCTCTTGCCGAGGCGGTACTTGCTTACCAGCATCAACAAAGAGAAACGAGGGAGGCGTGAGATGATGCGCATCGGTCAGGGTTTTGATGTACACGCGTTTGTTGATCTTACTGCCGACTGTGAGGCTGAGAGCAATCTGTCTATTGTCCTCGGTGGCGTGAACATTCCCTTTAGCCGAACGCTGCTCGCCCACTCCGATGGCGATGTGCTACTCCATGCCCTTTGCGATGCCTTGCTCGGCGCTGCGGGCTTGGGTGATATTGGCCGTCACTTCCCTGATACCGACTCGCGTTACCGAAATATTAGCAGTCGCCATTTATTGCGAGAGGTAATGGCACTGCTGACGAAAAACAAGTGGCAGTTGGGTAATGCCGATATGACGATTATTGCTCAGGCGCCACGTATGGCACCGCATAGGGCCGCGATGGTTGAAAACATTGCCGCTGATATGGCTTGCCGCTGTGAGCAGGTGAACATCAAGGCGACAACCACCGAAACCCTGGGTTTTACCGGTCGTGGTGAAGGCATCGCCTGCATGGCGACGGTGCTACTTGAAGCACTTGATTAATGTTTTTTAGACTCAACGTTGCAGCTGTGATTGGCTTACTAGTGCGTTAGTCATCAAAAATAATCGTCGGAGTATTTTTCATGACCTTTATACCGTCCCTATCGGATACTACTGATGTCGATCAGCCGATTAAGCCGGTTTTGAAATACATTAAAAAGCTGAGCGAAACCCGAGTCGAATGGTCGAGGCTGATGCTCGGGCCATTTACGGTGCCGGCTGGGCGGAGATGCTGGAAAGCAACGATGAATAAATACGGGACCTTGAGATACGTTAATGAGCCAAGCTAAGCTTGAATTCCCACTGAATTTCGCCCATGCCTATAAAATACTGTCGGGTTCTGCCGAGCTAAAGACAGAGCCTGATGACTTTGTGGTTGTTGAAGCATTTGATGAGACGAGCTTTAGTGGGGTGGGTGAACATGTTTGCCTACAAATTCGTAAGCGCGAGCAAAACACCCGCTGGATAGCGGCGGCATTGGCAGAATTTGCGGGTGTCGCCGAACGTGATATTGGTTTTTGTGGCATGAAGGATCGCCGTGCGGTGACGACGCAGTGGTTCAGTGTTGCCTATGTCGGCGAGTGGTCGATGCCCCCCTTGGCGATACCGGGTTGTGAGGTTCTACAAGTACTCCGGCATCAGCGCAAATTGCGGCGCGGTAGTCATCGGGGCAATCACTTTGTCATTCGCCTGCGCAATGTGAGTGCGGCGATGGATAATAAGTCAGTGGATGAACGCTTAGCGTTGATTGCCAAAAACGGTGTGCCCAATTACTTTGGTGAGCAGCGCTTCGGTATAGCGGGGCAGAATTTGCTCGAAGCCGACCGATTACTGCGTCGAGGTCGGCAGCGAAAAATGGGCGGGCGGCAGGGGATATTTCTCTCGGCGGCGCGCTCCTATTTATTTAATACGGTGTTGTCGGAGCGCGTAAAACAAGGCAGCTGGGCGCAAGTTCTGGAAGGCGAAGTGATACCACAGGGGCCTTTGTGGGGCCGCGGTAGGAGCAGCGCAAGGGGCGAGTTGGCGGAGCTGGAAAATCGCGTGCTGGCTGATTTGCTGCCTTGGTGTAATGCCCTCGAGCATCTTGGCTTAGAGCAGCAGCGTCGCGATTTACTACTGCGGCCGAGCCAACTTGAGTGGCACTGGCAGGGTCGAGATCTGTATTTGTCTTTTGCCTTACCCATTGGCACGTATGCGACGAGTGTGTTGCGGGAACTGCTGGAAGTGGATACGCCGCAGCCCAGGCTTGTGCTATAGTTCCGGCTGTTTTTTGGCTGCATTTTTGTTATTTATAAAGGGGAGGAGCGCGGTGGGCTCAGTGGATTTCGAGGGGGTGGGTATGACCTCGCAGCGCACACGCGAACGCCTAGTTCAGCGGCTCAAAGATCAAGGTATTACCGATCAAAAGGTGCTTGACGTGATACGCGTTACGCCGCGTCATTTATTCCTCGACGAGGCGCTGTCTCACCGCGCTTACGAAGATACGGCCCTGCCCATTGGCCATGCCCAGACCATATCGCAACCCTATATCGTGGCATTGATGACACAGATTTTATTGTCTCGTGGGCCTTTAAATCGAGTGCTAGAAGTCGGCACCGGCTCGGGTTATCAGGCGGCGGTACTGGCGCAGCTGGTGGGTGAGGTTTACTCCGTCGAGCGCATTAAGCCGCTACTTATTAAAGCTCGGAATTTGTTTCGTCAGCTGCGGCTGCGTAATATTGTCACTGCCCATAGCGATGGCGGTGAGGGGTGGCCCGAAAATGCTCCCTACGACGCTATTATTGCTACGGCGGCCCCGGAACAGGTACCCGATGAATTGCTCTATCAGTTGGCGCCCGATGGCTTGTTGGTCATTCCCGTGGGCACCGGTGAGCATCAGGAGCTAAGAGTAATATCTCGCTTGGGCAATACCCAGAAATTTGAAGAGGAAGTCATTGAACGGGTCCGTTTTGTACCCCTGCTTGGCGGTACATCCCGTTGATGGCGGTATAGCTTGAGAGATATACGCGCTTATTTGGTGCTGTTTTTGAAGGGTATGGCGATGGGTGCGGCGGATGTTGTCCCCGGTGTATCCGGTGGTACCATCGCATTTATTTCCGGTATCTATGAAGAGTTGCTGAGCTCCATTCGCGCTTGTACGCCCCTGGCTCTTGTCAGCTTGTTTCGCGATGGCCCTAGGGTTTTTTGGCAGCGCATTAACGGGACTTTTTTGAGCGTACTGTTCAGCGGGATCCTCTTTAGTATTGCCACTCTGGCACATTTAATCGTCTACCTGCTCGAGTTCCAGGCTTTATTACTTTGGTCGTTCTTTTTCGGCCTTATTGTGGCATCGATTCTCTTTATCTGGCGGCAATTAGTCAGTAAGGGCCCTGGAGAATACATGTTTTTTCTGCTGGGCTTGGGTTTGGCCTTAGCCTCTGCATTTGCCACGCAAGTTCAGCTTGAGCCGACACCATGGCTTGTTTTTGGCGCGGGTATGTTGGCCATTTGCGCGATGATATTGCCCGGTGTTTCCGGTAGTTTTATCCTTCTTCTACTGGGCATGTATTCGGTGGTACTCGGGGCGGTCAATGCAGGAGATGCGCCCTTACTGGCGATATTTGCATTAGGCTGCGGGGCTGGGCTGGTGTTGTTTTCTCACCTGTTGTCATGGCTGCTGAGCCGCTTTCATGGCGCGACGTTAGCGCTCTTAACAGGTTTTTTGGCGGGATCTTTAGCAATGGTTTGGCCGTGGCGCGAGTCTGACAGTGGCCACGGTGAGGGGCTGAATTTATTAGCGCCTTCACAATATGCTCAGATGGCAGGTGATGCGCAGTTGCCTGCAGCGCTCGGTTTGATGACCGTGGGTTTTATTCTTGTTTTGTTACTTGAATATCTTGGCGGTCGGCAAGCAAGGTCTTAACAGCTTGGCTATTGAGGGCGGAAAACCCCACTGTGATGAGTCTTTTTTTCATAAAGGCGATATTGCCTCCTCGTTGTTGGCTTTCATAGCCTGTTGCTGTCTATTGTTCGTGGGTTGTGGCTCCATTCCCGCGCCCGTGAGTAGTCGTACCCCTCCCCCTAGCCAGAAAATTAATTATCATATTGTTGGTCAGGGAGATACGCTGTTTGCGATTGCCTGGCGCTATGAATTAAGTGTTGAGTCATTGGCGCGCGCCAATGCTTTATCGCGACCCTATAACATTAATATTGGCCAGCGCTTGAGCCTAGATATGGGGCGTGTTCGTTATGCCTCTGAAAAATCGACTCAGCGTAAAGCTTTGCCAGTGACGACAAAGAAGTCGAGGCCCCCTGCAAGGGCTGCTCGTGCCGAGAATCGTCAGCCAGTTGTCAGTAAAATAAAGGTGTATGACTTACCGAAAGGCCAGTGGCATTGGCAGTGGCCGGTAAAAGGGGTGGTATCGCGACACTATGATAATAATCGCACATTTAAGGGCTTAAATGTTCAGTCCAAACCGGGCCGGGTGGTCGGGGCGGCAGCGCCCGGGGTGGTGGTTTACGCGGGGCGGGGCTTACGAGGTTACGGTCAATTGTTAATTATCAAGCACAGTGAAACCTACCTTAGTGCTTATGCCCACAATCGTCGAATGTACGTGTCAGAAGGACAGCGCGTCAAAGCCGGCGAAAAGATATCCGAGGTTGGTGGTGATCCCGAAAATAATGGGCGTCTGTATTTTGAAATTCGCAAGAATGGTAAACCCGTCGACCCAATACGTTTATTGCCGCGTCTATAACGACACTCTGTTAATATGCGGTTTGGTTTGCTTGCTGTGAGTAGGTTTTAGGTCGAAGGCGTCAAGACTTGTGTATACCACTAATAAATATAGGCCCTACTACGGATTCCAGCTGTTCTGAAGAACGCCAAATGTTACTGGGTAGTGCGGACAAGATCGCTCGGGACTTTTCCCGAGATTACTAGGTTGAGTGCGCCAAGACAAAAGCCTTCCCCAAGGAGCAATGGGCGGCTGCCGGCTTTCTCGGTATTAATACCCCGGTAGAATACGGTGGTACGGGCTTGGGCATGCTGGAGCTGGTATTACTGCAGGAGCGTTTGGCCGAGCACGGTGTGGCACCGCAATTTTTTGTGGTGAACCAGAGGGAGTAGTGGGTGCCGGTGGGGCGTTCAAAGCGGCTGATGCCGCCTTGCAATGCTTCGGTGGCTACGGGTTCGCAGAGAGCTATGACTGCACGCTTGGGGAAGGTGGCACCGATTAATCGCGAGATGACCCTGAACTACATTGACGAGTATATTTTAGGTCTGCCTAAATCCTATTGATCGAACTTGAGCTGATGGTGAGCCTGCATTGGAAAGACACCATTTCACACTTCGAGTCGGAGTGTGAACGGCGTCGCTCCCAAAAAAGTCGATGAGCCGTGGTTAATTAGTGATTACCGGTAGTCTTTGAAAAAAGCAACGTGGTAAAATGCGCGCCGCATGGTGTGCTTATAAACTGAAGAAATAAAGGAGTATGTGTCGGTGCAAATTATTACGTGGTTACCTAGGAAAATCACTCTGGTTCTGGGCTTGTTGTTGACCCTTTCTGGATGTGGTGTTACTCCACATCCAGGCCTTACGGCTGGCCAGCTCAACCCCCTGCAAGATTTTGATTATATTATTGGCCCGGGGGATAGTATTGAGATTTTTGTCTGGGGTAATGAAGAGCTGACGACAACGGTTGATGTCAGGCCCGACGGAAAAATCACCACGCGTTTGGTCGAAGATATCGTCGCCAGTGGTAAGACGCCCACCGTCTTGGCCCGCGATATTGAAAAGGCCTATTCAGAGTATGTGCGGAGCGCGGTGGTCAGTGTCATCGTCGATCAGTTTGTCAGTATTCCCTCACAGCAGATTCGCGTGGTTGGGGAGGCGGCTAGTCCCTTGAATATTCCCTTCAGTAAGCATATGACCTTACTTGACCTGATGATTGAGGTCGGTGGCTTAACCGATTATGCCGATGGCAATCGCGCGATACTGATTCGCTATTTTAACGGTAAGCAGGAGTCCTTAACACTGCGTCTCGACGATATGTTGGAGGATGGCGATATTTCAGCGAATCTGGCTTTATACCCCGGTGATATTATTATCATTCCCGAGTCCTGGTTCTAAACTTTATTATTGGTTGGGCTGAGACGCATTTATGCAAGATTTATTGGATCAATTTTACGAATACCTTTGGGGTATATGGCGCTTTCGTTGGGTCGGGCTGATTTGTGCTTGGCTGGTCGCCGTAATGGGCTGGATTTGGGTGGCCCAGATGCCGGAACAGTATGTGGCTAAGGCAAGAATCCATATTGACAGCAGCAGTATCTTACGACCTTTGTTGCGGGGTTTAGCGATACAAACGGATGTTAACCGGCAAGTGGCCTTGATGAGTAAGACGCTCTTTAGTCGCCCGAATATGGAAAAGCTCATGCGGATGACCGACCTCGACTTACAGGTGACTAATGACCTGGAAAAAGAGGCCATGTTGAATCAGCTGAGAAGCTCTCTTCGTTTATCGAGCGGGGGGCGGGGTAGCAGTGATATTTACTCGATATCCTTTAAGCATCAAGATAGGGATATGGCGAAAAAAGTTGTGCAGTCTGTGATTACAGTGATCGTAGAAAATACCCTGGGCGATAAACGCAAAGACAGGGTAGGGGCGGCGCAATTCATCGATGAGAAAATAGCTGATTATGCCAGTCGTATGGCCGAGGCCGAGGCGCGTTTAGCGGCCTTTAAGCACCAACATGTGGGAGCGATGCCGGGGCAGACGGGCGGTTACTATCAGAGTCTCAGTACCGCGAAAACGCAATTGCGCGAAGCGCAATTGCAGCTTAATGAAATCAGTAATCGACGGCGTGAGATGCAGCGCCAGTTGGAAGACCTTGAAGAGGACGATGATGAATTCGGTTTTGGTGAGTTTGATTCACCTGCAATTTCCTCCTCCTATGACAGTCGAATTTTGTCTTTGGAAAGTAAGCGCGATGAGCTGTTGATGCGTTACACCGACCGCCATCCCTCGGTGATGCAAACGACCTCCCTGATTGCCGAGCTAAAGTTAGATAAACAAGAAGAGCTGGATGAGCTAGTAGAGCAAGCCGAAGAGGAAGATATGCCGAGCATGGGTTTGCAAACCAGCCCCGTCTACCAGCAGATGAGAGCGATGTTGTCGGAGACGGAGGCCCGTGCTGCAGAGTTGAAGGCGCGGGTTGGCGAGTATAAAAACCGCGTTACTTCTCTTGAGGAAAGAGTGGACAGCATTCCTAAAGTAGAGGCTGAATTTAAAGAGTTAAACCGCGATTATGGTGTTGTTTCGCGGCAGCATACTACCTTGTTACAACGAAGGGAGTCGGCCCGCCTTTCTGGCGATGTGGCACAAAACGCCAGTGGTGTGAAGTTCCGTGTTATCGATCCACCGTTTGTCCCACTGGAACCCACTGAGCCCGATAAATTATTATTGCACTCGGGTGCCTTTATTGTGGCGATTGGTGCGGGTGGTAGTTTGGCCTTACTTTTTTCCCTGTTGCGTCCGGTGATATGTAACCGCCGAAGCCTTGAGCGGCTTGCGGGCCTCCCCGTTTTGGGTAGTGTGTCGATGATTGCCTCGGCCGGTGAAAAGAAAAAAGCACTGCACGAAAAGCTTCTTTTTGCGTCTATGGTCTTGTTTTTGTTCTTAACCTTTGCCGGGGTAAATCTTGGGCAAAGCTTACTCTCGACTTAAAAAGAGTTTTTGCGTAGATCATGGGTATCAGATGAGCATAATTGAAAAAGCTGTAGAAAGGCTTAAGTCTACTGAGGCTGAGCGAAAAAGCTTACCGCCTCGTTGTGAATCGGGGGCTGTTAGTCAGTCATTGAGTGAAGATGTAGGTAGTGGTCAAGAGCTCGATAATCAAGTGCAGCAGCCAGCAGCCATACCGCCCTTGACTTCCAGTGGTTTTCATCCGGTCGATATTGACATTAGCTTTGCCGAGCTTGCACGACGGGGTATGGTGACACCTGATTCTCCCCGTAGTCCCATCGCTGAAGAATATCGCTCAATTAAAAGACCGCTGTTACTTAATATCGAGGGCAAAGGCGCGGCCACCATGCGCCACCCCAATCTTATAATGGTGACCAGTGCACTGCAGGGTGAAGGTAAGACCTTTTCGGCGGTTAATTTGGCTATGAGTATCGCCATGGAGCAGGATAAAACTGTTCTACTGGTTGATGCGGATATTTCCAAAGCCAGTGCCGCAAGGTTACTGGGTGTGCCCGACAGCAGCCCGGGTTTGATCGATGTATTAGAAGATGAGAGCCGGCATATTGGCGATGTGATGTTACACACCAATATCCCGAACTTGCGTATTGTACCGGCTGGACGGGTACACGAGCGCGCCACCGAATTACTGGCTAGCCAGAGTATGCATCGCGTGGCGGAAGAACTTGCACAAAGGTACTCGGATCGCGTGGTGATCTTCGACTCGCCACCGATGTTGTTGACCAATGAGGCCCAAGTGGTGGCGAGTCTTGTCGGGCAGATCGTCTTTGTTATTGCCGCTGAAAAAACGTCTCAACGCGCGGTCGCCGAAGCTCTGGATATGCTGGGTGATGAGGCCATGGTGGGTCTGGTTTTGAATAAAACCAAACATGGGTTTACCAGTAGATATGGCTATGGCTACGGATACGGCTACGGATACGAAAACACCAGAGACAAAATCAATTAGTTGTTAGGGATGATCAATGCACAAGTATTGGAACGAGGTCGCAAGGTGTTTTGTTACAGTTAGCCTAGTAGGTTTATCCTGTGTTTCAGACGCTGGGCAATGGCGGGTAAGTTCCGGTCTCGGCGTGAGTGAGCGCTATACTGATAATGACAACCTTACCGCGATAGATAAAAAAGAAAAATTTACTACCGTTGTTTCGCCAGATATTAGCTTGTCGGGTAGTGGTGGTGGGCGAATTAATTATGATGTCCTGGCCTCTCTGTCCCATCATGAATCGAGCGACGGCAACGATTCAACGAATCCCTCGCTGAATGGCAATGCCAATGCCGAGCTGGTTGATCAAATACTCTTTTTTGATATTAGCTCAACCATCAATCAAAACCGTATCGATCCTTTCCGCTCCACGGGGGATGACGATATATCACGCTCCCAGTCCGACAACGCTACGACGACCTATAGTTATACGTTGAGTCCCTATTTGGTCGGGCATATTAACAGTTTTGCCGATATGGAATTGCGCCTCAGCTATGATGATCAATTGAGTTCCGATAGTGAAGTCAATGACAGCAGCCGTCAGGCTGTTTCTTTTAACCTGAATAGTGGTCGCGACTTCGCTGTATTTGATTGGGGACTGGAGGGTAATTACAGTAAGACCGATACCGATGATGACGATAGCGGCCAGAGTAATGATGATGAGCTAAAATCTGCTGATCTTCGGCTCGGCTACCGTGTTAACAGAAAATTGCGACTGAGAGCTTCGCTGGGTCGAGAGTGGAATGATTTTAACTCTGTTCACTCGGACGTTGATGGACAGCGATGGGATTTCGGTGCCACCTGGACACCTAATAAAAGAACCACCGTCGACATCGGCTACGGTGAACGATTCTTTGGAAATACGCCAACTGTTGATATTTCTTACCGTAGGAAAAAGAGTGTTTTTAGCGCCAGTTACACTAAAGAATTGACCGATGCCCGCACTTTACGTAGTGAAGAGGGACTTTTCGGTACAGACCCCTTTGGTAACCCCATTGACCCGGTGAGTAGTGAGCCGGTTTTTTCCCTTGCTGATGATGGTCAAATTGTTGATGAAAGAGTGTCATTTTCGTGGGCTCGCCAGGGTAAGCGAAGTACCTTAACTTGGCGAGGTGAGCATTCGATTCAGCAACCACAAACTTCCAGAGAAGAGGTGGTGTTTATTTCATCCAGCATTGAGTTGACGCGGCGTCTCACCAGCAAGCTCAGTTTTGATACGAGCATTGACTGGGAAAACCAAGAGGATGAGCTTGATAAAGAATTTGAAACATGGCGTTTACATATGGGTTTAAGTCGGCCCCTCGGTAGTAAAAGTAATGTTAGTTTGCGCTATACCTACACCGATAGGGATTCTGATTTACCTGATGATGGTTACGAAGAGAGCCGAATAATTTTAAATTACCGAATAACTTTTTAGAGTTATCTACCAGGGAGGTGTGGAGCTTGTCTCAAACAGTGGTAAAAGAAATACTTTGTATTGTTGGTGCAAGGCCAAATTTTATGAAGATAGCGCCTGTTATTAGGGCGCTAAATAACGCTAGCTACCCCTGCAATGTGCGTTTGTTGCATACCGGTCAGCACTATGATGCGGCAATGAAACAGTCCTTCTTTGATCAGTTACATATTCCCGAGCCCGATGTTGACCTAGGTGTGGGTTCGGGTTCGCACGCTGTGCAGACCGCTGAGATAATGAAACGCTTTGAACCGGTAATGGATGAGTTAAAGCCGGATACTATTCTTGTTGTCGGTGATGTGAATTCGACCATTGCCTGTGCACTGGTAGCTGTTAAAAAAGGCGTGCCCGTTATTCATGTCGAGGCCGGCTTACGCAGTGGTGATCGCAGCATGCCCGAAGAAATAAACCGTGTACTCACCGATCAAATCTCTGACCTCTTGCTTACCACGGAACGCAGTGCCGAGGGCAACCTACAGCGCGAGGGTATCGCTAGCGACAAGGTACATTTTGTCGGTAATGTGATGATTGATACGCTGCGTTATAACCTTGATAGCGCAGTTTCTTCAGTGGCTACCATCAGTAGCTGTCTAGGTGGTGAGCGCGCTTTAGATCTTAGTTCTGACTACGGCTTATTGACCCTGCACCGCCCCTCTAACGTCGACGACCCTGTGGTGTTAGAACGCCTATTGCGAACACTGGTTGAGCTCGCTGAGGATTTGCCGCTACTCTTTCCCGTGCACCCACGAACACGCCAGTGTATTGATAGCGCGGGGCTAAACGAATTACTAGCGGCTAGCCAGCTGTACCTAATCCCACCTCTGCCCTATCTCAATATGCTGGGTCTGATGAAGGATGCTCGTCTAGTGCTGACAGATTCCGGGGGCATACAAGAAGAGACGACGGCCCTCGGAGTACCCTGTATAACCCTGCGCGAAAATACCGAGCGGCCGATTACTGTGGCAGAGGGCAGCAATACTATCGTAGGCTCTTGTCCAGAAAAAATCAGCTTATGCTTCAATGATGTTATGCAATCGGGCGGAAAGGCGGGTCGTACCCCAGAGTATTGGGATGGTCGTGCTGCGGAGCGTATCGCGGAAGTGATCGGTGATTGGCTGCATAAAACATAGATGGACTTGCCAGTATGATGGCCGGTGGACGTATCAACGGTGAGCGCGCGTGGTATAGCAATGACAAATAAACAGAATACGGACACTGCTCCGATTCTCAATGCAATGACGGTCGACGTAGAAGACTACTACCAGGTTTCCGCCTTTGAAAAACACATCTGTAGAACCACGTGGACTGATTTCGACTGTCGAGTCGAAGCGAATGTCGAACGCATTCTGCAACTGTTTGAGCAAAAGTCCGTAAAGGCGACCTTTTTTACACTGGGTTGGGTCGCCGAGCGCCATCCCGCGATGGTGCGGAAAATAGTTGAGAACGGTCATGAGTTGGCTAGCCATGGCTGGGATCATCGGCGTGTGACGTCTCAACAACCAGCCAGCTTTAAGGAGGATGTGCTCAAAACGCGCGCCCTGTTAGAAGATATTTCTGGCTGTGTCGTTAAGGGCTATCGCGCCGCCAGTTATTCCATTGGGGCCGAGAACCTGTGGGCCCTCGACGTGCTGGCAGAGGCGGGTTATCAATACAGTTCGAGTATTGTACCGATCCGCCACGACCATTACGGCATGCCCGATGCACCGCGTTTCGCTTTTCGGGCGGCGGGCGATCGTATTCTTGAAATCCCTGTCAGTACGGTGACTGTTCTGCGCCGCAATATTAATTGTGGAGGCGGGGGCTGGTTCCGGTTTTTCCCCTACGCCTTTACACGCTGGGCTTTACGACAGGTCAATGAGCGCGAGCAGCGTTCCTGTATTTTTTATTTCCATCCTTGGGAAATCGATACCGAGCAACCAAGAATAGATAATCTGGGGCACAAAACACGTTTTCGCCACTACCTTAATTTACATAAAACCCATCCGCGCTTAGAGCGGCTGCTCGATGATTTTAGTTGGGGACGGATGGACGAGATATTTTTAGAGACCAGTCAATGAATGCTTACACTAGGAATGCCAATGGGGCTTAAAGTTTGTCGTTTAAGGGAAGAAACGCATTGCCGTTGGGATGCTTTTGTTGAGGGCTGCCCAGAGGCCACTTTTTTTCACCGCTCGGGTTGGAAAACGGTACTGGAACGTGCCTTTGGGCATCAGACACATTATTTATATGCAGAGCAAGATGGGGAAATTCAAGGGCTTTTGCCGCTGGCTGAGGTGAAAAGCTTGCTGTTTGGCCATACGCTTGCGTCACTCCCCTTTTGTGTTTATGGCGGAATTATTGCTAATAGTGAAGCCGTGAGAACTGCCCTGCGCAATGCAGCCTGTGAGCTTGCCAAACAATTAAATGTGGATGCCCTGGAGCTGAGAAATACTCAGGCATCGGGACAGGAATGGCCCACCAAGCAACTCTATGCGACCTTTAGAAAGGCGATCGATGGCGATCCCGATGTGAATATGAAAGCGATTCCCCGCAAGCAGCGGGCCGTCGTACGTAAGGGTATTAAGGCCGGTTTGGTGAGTGAGGCCGACCCCGGATGGCAGCGTTTATACCGCATCTATTCCGAGAGTGTGCGCAACCTGGGGACGCCGGTTTTCTCGGCCCATTATTTCAAAATATTGCGTGAAGTCTTTGCCGATGACTGCGAGGTATTAATGATCACGCACCAAGGGCAGGATATTGCCGGGGTAATGAGCTTTTATTTTAAGGATCAGGTGCTGCCCTATTACGGTGGCAGCGTTGCCCAGGCTCGCACCTTAAAAGGTAACGATTTTATGTACTGGGAGCTGCTGCGCGATGCGGGGCAGCGAGGTATCCGCATTTTTGATTTCGGTAGGAGCAAAGAGGGCACGGGGCCCTATAGCTTCAAGAAAAATTGGGGTTTTGCGCCGGAGGCCTTGTCTTATGAGTATTTCTTAGTGAAAGCCAAGGCGATGCCCGATATTAATCCTTTAAACCCTAAATACCGCTTTTTTGTCAACAGTTGGAAGAAGTTACCTCTGCCCGTTGCCAACTTGATTGGCCCGATACTCTCAAAAAGTTTGGGTTGATAGCGGTGTCGGAACAATTCTCCGCGAAGCCGGCTTTACTCTTTCTGTGCCACCGGATTCCCTTCCCGCCGAATAAGGGCGATAAGATTCGCTCCTATCACTTACTGCGTTATCTCAGTGTTCATTATCGCGTGTATCTCGGTGCCTTTGTCGATGATCCTGAGGACTGGGTTTATGCGGATAGGCTTGACGAGTTTTGTCAGGAAGTACATTTAGTTAAGCTTAATCCGAAACTTGCCCGTATAAAAAGTTTGTGGGCACTGTGTAGCGGTCAAGCCTTGTCGCTACCCTACTATTCAAATGGCGAGATGACGCGCTGGGTTGATAGTGTCAACAGTACCGGTGAGATACAGCGGGTGGTTATTTATTCTGCGGTAATGGCTCAATACGTGACTGGGGGAAAGTACAGTCACAGTAAAAAAATTGCCGATCTGGTCGATGTCGATTCGGAAAAATGGCGTGAGTATTCTAAGCAGAAGTCCTTCCCGATGAATTGGGTTTATCGCCTGGAAGGCACACGCCTGTTAAAGTTTGAGCGCGATATAGTGCAATATTTTGATCATAGTTTCTTCGTTTCAACCGCGGAAGCCGACAAGTTTAAAGAATTAGCGCCTGACATGGGGGGGCGCTTGGGGAGTTATAGTAACGGTGTCGATAGCGATTATTTTTGTCCCGAGCATAATTTACCATTACCCTACAAGAGTGGCGAGAGTGCCATAGTGTTTACCGGTGCTATGGACTACTGGCCCAATATTGATGCTGTACAGTGGTTTGCTCGTGACGTTTTCCCGAGAATACTCGCGAATAACAAACAGCTGAGATTTTATATTGTTGGCAGTAACCCCAGTGCTCAGGTGCGTAAGTTGGCAGATTTGCCGGGGGTTGTGGTCACCGGTCGTGTGGCGGACATACGACCCTACCTAGTGCATGCCGTTGCGGCCGTTGCTCCCATGCGCATTGCCCGGGGCATTCAAAATAAAGTATTGGAAGCGATGGCCATGGCGCGCCCGGTGATTGTGAGTGAGGCCGGTCTCGAGGGCATTAAAGCGACTCACGGGCAAGACGTACTCGTTGCCAGACAGGTAGGCGACTATGGCTTTTTTCTACAAGACATATTGGCCGATAAATATAAAGACCTGGGGGCCTCTGCCCGACGTAGAGTGATACAGGACTTCAGTTGGGAAAAAAACGTGCCTTTAGTTGGGCAATTACTTGAGAGTAAATCAGCTTCAGACTTGAAAATATGAATGATTCAACAACCATAATTAATAAGCCCGAAGAGTCCTTTCCTAGATCTTACCTGTTGGTCGTCGTTGGCTATTGCCTGGCGATTACTTTGATCTTTTATCCAACGGTAGAGTCGATGGTCGCCATCTGGTGGCGTTCAGAGACGTTTACCCATGGCTTTCTTATCGCACCTATCGTGATTTGGCTGGTCTGGGAAAAAAGAAAGCTACTATCTCGTATCGCGCCATCACCACAATACCTAGCCTTGGTCCCCACCTGTCTATTCGGATTCTTGTGGCTGTTTGGTCATGTTGTGGATGCCACCGTGGTCGAACAAATCGCCTTGATCGGAATTTTACTGAGTGGCCTATGGACTCTTGTGGGTACCCGAGTCGTTTGGTCGATCGCTTTTCCTCTAGCCTTTTTGTTCTTGGCAGTACCGGTAGGGGAGGGCTTGATTCCCGCGCTGATGGAATTTACCGCCGACTTTACTGTGGGTCTATTAAAACTGACCGGTATTCCCGTGTATCGAGAGGGTCTGTTTTTCACTCTGCCCAGTGGCAATTGGTCGGTGGTGGAGGGCTGTAGTGGTGTGCGGTATCTGATAGCCTCGGTTACCTTGGGCTGTTTGTTTGCCTACCTCAGTTATCAAAGCCTGGTGAAACGAGGTCTTTTTATTGCAGCGTCTTTTATTGTGCCCATTTTCGCCAATGGTTTGCGGGCCTATATGATTGTCATGATTGGCCATCTCAGTAGTATGAAATTGGCGACAGGCGTCGACCACCTCATTTACGGTTGGGTGTTTTTTGGCCTAGTGATGTTTGTTCTTTTCGCGGTGGGTTCTATTTGGCGCGAGCATGAGGCGGTACCGGCGGGTTCACCACCTACCCGGCAAGATGGGGCCGTCAATTCACAGGCTAGTCCATCCTCAGGAGCTAAGCCCTATATCTCCGTGGCGCTAATTTTATTACTGGCTAGCGCCTGGCCCCTCACGGCCTACTTGATCGAGAATCAAGCCAGCGTAAAGGCCGTTGCTTCATTTCAGTCGCCAGAAAGTCACGGCGGTTGGGCTTTGGAGAATAGTGAGGCCTGGCAGTGGCGGCCTGTGGTTAAAGGTGCCGATGGCGAAGTACATCAGTTCTATCGACGCGACGGTATCAGCGTCAGCCTTTATGCCGGGCAATTCCTAACGCAGAATCAAAACAAAGAGCTGATCAACAGTCAGAATGTTTTCGTGGTACAAAAATCCCCAGATTGGCGAGTGGCCAGTCGTACAGGCGCAACGTTAAATTTGTCGGGTAGTAAGGTCGATGTCGACCAGGCGCAAATCAAGGGCGGGGGTGTCCACCTCCTAACCCTACGCTGGTATCGGCTCGGCGAGCAGTATACCGCCAATCCCTATGTCGGAAAATTATGGGGGGGGCTAGCAAAACTGACCTTTGCCCGGCGCGATGCTGCCTATATCACTGTCACTACTCGTGTCGACGACAGTGTAGCGATGAGCCTCGCCACTTTGCAGGACTTTATTGAAGTGATGCTTCCGGGTTTGGAAACGCAACTCGATCGGGTTGTGGGTGTTGCTGCACGGAGTTCAGGGCGTGAGTGATCACGCACTTAACATGGCTCAGCAGACTGTTCCGCTAGTCGTCCATGTGATCTACGCACTGGGTACGGGTGGCCTAGAAAACGGCTTAGTAAATATTATTAACCGCGCCGCCCCGGGTCGTTATCGCCATGCAATTATCTGCCTGACTCGGGCCGAGGGTTTTGAAAGCCGTATTACCGCGCCGAATGTAGAGCTTATTTCCCTACATAAACGCCCCGGTCACGATCTGAGGGTGTATTGGCGCTTGTGGCGCAGCCTGTTGCGATTGCGCCCTGCCATTGTTCATACCCGCAATTTGGCCGCGTTGGAAATGCAGGTGATTGCGGCCTTAATACCGGGTATTAAGCGTGTTCATGGCGAGCACGGCCGTGATATTCACGATATTGACGGCAGTAATAAAAAATACAACTTTTTGCGTAAATCATTGCGCCCCCTGGTACAGCGCTATATCGCTGTGAGTCAGGATTTAGCTCAGTGGTTGGCCGAGGTTGTTGAGGTGCCCACTGTGAAAATACAGCAAATCTATAACGGCGTTGATCAACAAGTTTTTACACCGGGCCCGATGACGGTATCTGCCCCAGCTGGTTTTATGACGGCGGAAGTACAAGTTATTGGTACTGTTGGACGTCTTGCCGAGGTTAAAGATCAATTGACTCTAATTGAAGCCTTCGGCCTGCTTATACAAGGTGATGCTGGGCAAAAACAATTGCGTTTAATCATTGTTGGTGACGGGCCGATGAATCAAGCCTTGTGCGATAAGATTACTGAATTGGGTTTGGATAAGTATGTCTGGATGCCGGGTGACCGGGAGGATATTCCCGGGTTATTAAGAATGCTGGATGTTTTCGTTTTACCTTCCTTGGGTGAAGGTATTTCGAATACTCTACTCGAAGCGATGGCGACTGGATTACCGCTTGTTGCCACGCGAGTGGGAGGCAATCCAGAATTAATCGACGAGGGCCTGAACGGGTATTTGGTACCAGTTGGTGATGCCGTGGCATTGGCTAATCGCTTGCAAGGCATTCTCGCCGATCCTCAGACACTGGCTTTATACGGCGAAAAAAGTCTGAATAAAGTCAGGCAGAACTTTGACTGGAACCGTACGGTTGACGAGTATCTTGGCGTTTACGACCAGCTACTGGGTCGAGCCCAACATCTTACACCCCATACCAAATCAGAGAGTAAAAAACAATCTACCAGCGGGAGCGTTTAGTTAAATAATGTGTGGCATTGCAGGAATATTGGACACGCGTGGGCAGCAAGAAATCGATCGCGACTTGTTGGGGCGGATGAATCAATCGCAATTTCACCGCGGCCCCGACGAGGGTGGTCTGCATTTTGAACCAGGCCTGGGTTTAGCTCATCGGCGTCTATCGATTATCGATCTGTCTGCCGGCCAGCAGCCGATGTGCAACGAAGATAACAGTGTTTACGTGGTCTTTAATGGCGAAATTTATAATTTCCCGACCTTGCGAAAAGAGCTTGAAGCTCAAGGTTATGTTTTTAAAAGTGATTGCGACACCGAAGTCATCGTTCATGGCTGGAGTGCCTGGGGCGAGGCCTGTGTCGGAAAGTTCAGAGGTATGTTTGCCTTTGCAATATGGGATAGGAAGCAACGCCGCTTGTTTTTGGCGCGGGACCGGCTGGGCATTAAGCCACTGTTTTATTCACTGCTACCCGATGGCCAGTTTATTTTTGGCTCAGAGCTTAAAGTACTTAAATGTCACCCGGGCCTGCCGAGTAAAATGAATCCCCAGGCTGTAGAGGACTATTTTGCTCTCGGCTATATTCCCGAGCCAAAGACAATTTTTCAAGGTGTTTACAAACTCGATCCGGGACATACCCTAAGCATTAAACAAGGGCAGAGCGCCCCTGACGCCAATGAATATTGGGATATTCCCTTTACACCGGTTGCCTTTAGTTCCGAGCAGGATTTAAAAGACGAATTAATCCACCGTCTGCGTGAAGCAGTGGATATACGCATGGTCGCAGAAGTGCCGCTGGGGGCCTTCTTATCTGGCGGCGTCGACTCTAGTGCCGTGGTGGCGATGATGGCCGGCCTGCAGCAAGAGCCTGTTAACACCTGTTCCATTGGCTTTGACGTTAAAGGCTATGACGAGTCGGTCTATGCGCGGCAGGTGGCGGAGCAGTTTGGCACCGATCATTATGTTCGAACAGTCGCCCCCGATGATTTTGACTTGATTGATGAATTGGCGGGGCTTTACGACGAGCCCTATGCCGATAGCTCCGCCTTGCCGACGTACCGGGTTTGCCAGCTGGCTAAGCAACGGGTCACTGTCGCGTTATCGGGTGATGGTGGCGATGAGCATTTTGCTGGCTATCGCCGTTACTGCTGGCATATGAATGAAGAGAAATTGCGTTCGAGATTACCGCTGGGCATTCGAAAACCCGTGTTTGGTATGCTGGGGAATCTCTATCCAAAAGCCGATTGGGCGCCTCGAGTGTTTCGCGCCAAAACCACCTTTCAGGCTCTGGCTAGAAGCTCGGTGGCAGCCTACCTCCACGGTGTTTCATTAACCTCTGCTGAACAGCGAAACGCCTTGTTTAGTGATGCAATGAAGTCCGAACTACAAGGCTATCGGGTCAATGAGGTTTTTGACCGGCATGCAAGACAGTCACCCACCGATGACCCGCTCGGACTGATCCAGTATATCGATATGAAAACCTATCTTGTCGGTGACATTCTTACCAAGGTTGATCGGGCGAGTATGGCCCATGCACTGGAGGTGAGGGTACCTCTGTTGGACCATGAGTTTGTCGAGTGGGTGTCGGGTATTCCTTCGAATATTAAACTGAAGGGGCAGGAGGGAAAATATATCTTAAAAAGTGCGCTGGAGCCGCATTTAAGTAAGGATATCCTCTATCGTAAAAAGATGGGTTTTTCCATTCCCCTGGCGAGATGGTTTCGAGGGCCTTTAAAAGAAAAGTTGCGAGCGAGTATTATTAATGGCGGTTTAGCTGAGACGGGTCTGTTTAATCAGAATTATCTGGAAAAACTATTTGATCAGCATCAAAGTGGCCAGCGAGATCATAGCGCGGCCCTTTGGGCCTGCCTTATGTTTAATCTGTCTTTAAAAAATCTCGCGTTGTAGTGGGTTAATGCACGTGAGAGAAGTCAATAGGGTTGAGTTTTTTGATGTGACGAGAGGGTTGCTTTTTTTATTAATGGCATCATCTCATGCCTTGACACTCGCAGGTGTCAGTAAAGATAGTCCCCTTTGGGGGCAGTTTTGGCTGCCAAATGGCTGGGCTACTACTTCTTTTATTATGTTGTCAGGTTTGACGATACCTATAGTCTATCGTTGGAAGGATAGAGGTTTTAGTGCGGTTAAAGCGAAAGTTCATAGGCGAGCAAAAGAGATTTTGTTGGTAATGTTTTGCTCTAATGTCATTATGTTGGTGTTAAAGCTGCTTGTTCAGGGCCGAATTGGCGATGCTTTTGGTGGTGAATGGTGGCTGGGCCTTGTCACGTTTCATACCCCGTACTCTATTTCAGCCATTCTAATTCCTACTGGTTTGTTAATGTATGTTTCGCCTTATTTGGTTAAATTGGAGAGTAAAGTCGGGTGGGGGTTGTTTGGGTTGACTTCGTTGGGTGCTATTTTTTCTTTGTGGTTGGTCAAGATTACTTTTAGCGAGTCATCGAATAGAGTCTTTCAGATATTGTTTTCTGAGGGGATTGGCGGGTTTCCAGTTTTGCCGTTTTTAGGCTTAGGTATGGCTGGGATGTCAGTTGGTTTTTTTATTGTAAAAAAACACTCTGTAAATAATATTTCTGGAATTTTAATTGCGTTGATGGCCTTGGTTGTGATTCATAATATTTTTGTTCATATAACAGATGTTGATATTTCTGGATTTAGGGCAGTAAGTAGATTTTCTATCTTGTGTTGTATTGGGGTGCTAGTTACAAATATAAAAATATTGGGTTATTTGAAATTCTATTTTTCTTTGATTGGTCGATTTGCGCTGTTTTCATTTTTATTTCATCGGGTGATACTTCAAGTTGTAGCTGTGTTTCTTGCTATCGTTCCGGTGATTATTCCGAATGAAGTTAAATACTCCATTTTGTTATTCTCTGCCATGGCTCTTATTGGTTGTTTTTGTCTTTTAAGGCAAAGAGTTGCGTGTCTTGATGTTATGTTTAAGAGGTTGTATTTGTGATGGGTCTTTTCAGATGCTTATAAATAATGTTGATGCTAGAGACACATGAAGATCCTTCATATTCTCGACCATTCAATCCCCCTGCACAGTGGCTACACCTTTCGCACTCGAGCCATTCTTGAGCAGCAGCGAGCTAGGGGTTGGCAAACCTTTCATCTGACTTCGGCAAAGCATCAGGGTGCCACTCAGGATATTGAAGAGGTTGATGGTCTTCAGTTTTTTCGCACCCGTCCTAAGTCGGGGCTCTTATCTCGGCTGCCAATTTTAAATCAACTGGCTATTGTTCACAGTCTTGAAAAGCGTATTGATGAGGTCATCAAAGAAGTAAATCCCGACGTACTCCATGCCCACTCACCGGCGCTTAATGGGCTTGCCGCAGTCAGAGCGGGGCGGCGCAATAACATTCCTGTGGTCTATGAATGCCGCGCGTTTTGGGAAGATGCCGCAGTGGATCACGGTACCAGTAATGAGGGTGGCTTGCGTTATCGCTTGACCAAGGCGCTAGAGACCTACGTGTTTCGACATGCTGACGCAGTAACCACTATTTGTGAAGGCTTGCGCAGTGATATTACCAGCCGTGGTATTGCGGCCAATAAAGTCACCGTGATTCCCAATGCTGTCGACATTGAGCGTTTTACCTTTGGTGCAGAGGCTGATACCGAGTTGCGAACTAGCCTTGGTTTAGCGGATAAAACAGTACTGGGTTTTATCGGTTCATTTTATGCCTATGAAGGTTTGTCTTTACTGCTTGATGCCTTGCCACAAATGCTCAAGCGTATCCCCAACCTTTGTTTACTACTGGTGGGTGGTGGCTCTCAGGAAGGCTTGCTACGAGAAAAAGTTGCCGCTCTGGGTTTGTCTGATGTCGTCATATTTACGGGGCGGGTTGCTCACGAGCAAGTACAGGCCTATTACAATCAAGTGGATATTTTCGTTTATCCTCGTTTGCCGATGCGCCTCACCGAATTGGTTACGCCATTAAAACCCTTGGAGGCAATGGCACAGGGCCGTATCGTCGTGGCATCGGATGTGGGCGGCCATAAAGAGTTAATAGCGGATCAGCATACGGGGTTTTTATTTAAGGCGGGAGACGTTGATTCCCTTGCGGCTATCCTGGTTAAGACCATTGGCGAAAGGGGGCGTTGGCATGATATCCGCAATGCGGGTCGCGCTTTTGTGGAAACAGACAGGAATTGGCATAACAGTGTCAGCCACTACCGCTCTCTTTACGAGCAGCTACTGTAGTGGGCAATCCCGTGTCGTGTAAAACGTTTGAACAGGGCTGTGACGCCAGCGTTTCTCAGGTACTTGAGCAGGGTCTAGTGATTGGTATTGTTGGGCCCCTGCCACCTCCTGCGGGGGGGATGGCGACGCAAACCCGTCAGCTTGTGGACTTACTATCGGACGAGGTACTTGAGGTTCATATTGTACAAACCAACGCTCCCTACACGCCGCAATGGATTGAACGGTATCGAGGACTTCGCGCAATATTTCGTTTAGTACCCTATTTGTTCAAGGTCTGGGCGCTTGCCGGCAAGGTTAACGTTATACATCTAATGGCAAATTCCGGGTGGTCATGGCAGTTGTTTTCAGCTCCCGTGATTTGGATAGCCTGGGCCAGGAAAACACCAGTGATTGTCAATTATCGGGGTGGTGAAGCTCCCCAGTATTTTAGCCGCGCCATATCTCGGGTTCGGCCCACGTTGAATAGGGCGGTGAAAATTATTGTGCCGTCTCATTATCTTGAAAAAGTTTTTGCTGAGTATGGGTTTCACTCCGAAGTCATTCCCAATATTGTGAACCTGGAGCGCTTCAAGTGGATGCCGGGCACCAGGGATAAGCCCGATGGCCGTTTTACATTAATAGTTACGCGCAATCTCGAGGCCATATATGGGCTGCCGACGGCAATTAAGGCCTTGGCTTTAGCCGCCGTAGAGGTCCCGAATATCCAGCTTTGTATTGCTGGCACGGGGCCTGAACAAGTGCCTCTACAATCCTTATGCCGGGACTTGGCCGTCGCAGACAAGGTACATTTTGTCGGGCGCTTAGGGCCAGGTGAGATAGAAAAGTTCTATCAAAGTGCTGATGTTATGCTCAATCCCACTACCGTTGATAATATGCCTAACTCGATACTTGAGGCCTTGGCCAGTGGCGTACCGGTGATTAGTACAGATGTTGGCGGTGTGCCCTATATTGTTGAACATGAAAAAACAGCGCTACTTGTGCCCGTTAATAATGCGGAAGAAATGGCACGACAAATTATTCGCCTCTACAATGATCATGAAATGCGAGAAAAGCTGATTCTTTCGGGTCTCGAAGAAGTTACTCAATATGGCTGGTCTAAGGTCAAGCCTCGTTGGTTATCGACATATAGCGCTGTACAGTTCAAACCATGAGCTTATTTGTAAGACTGTAAAGAAGGGTGGTTCTCTAACCGGAGTGGCGAAGGAAGCAGCTAATGAGCCAGGAAGAGGGTAGTGACTTTGTACCAATATTTGCAGGTGGGGGCACGCGGCTTTCGGCGCATATTGGTATTCTTCAAGCCTTGGAAACCCTCGATGTCAAATTTGACCACCTGGTGGGAGTCTCTGGCGGAAGTATAATTGGCGCGCTGTATGCTTCAGGTCTGTCACTTCCTGTCATTAAACAGTTAGCTATTGAAACCAATTTTGCACAATTTAGAGGTTATTCTTTGCGTCAGTTACTCAAGGCCGGTGGCTTGAGCACTGGTGATGCTTTTGAACAATGGGTGGAGAGCTTGCTCGAGGGTCGCTGTTTTAAAGAGCTATCGCACAATCTGCATATTGTCGCCACCGATGTCTTGACCGGTAGCCCAGTTGTTTTTAATCGGGAGCTGAGCCCGGATCTGAAAGTGTCTAAGGCGGTGCGCTACTCGATGTCGATTCCTCTGTTATTTACCTTTAATCAATACCAGCAACACATCTTAGTGGATGGCAGTATTTTGGCAGAAGACGCCTTGCACCGAGATTGGTCGGGTTGTGGCACACCGGTTATTTGTTTTCGTATGCGCAGTGTCGAGTTGTCTAATAATGTTTCTGTCGGTGGTCTCTTTCCCTTGAAAAGCTATTTAACCTTATTGGTGCGGACGTTTATGAACACCATTTCCCGGGAATATATCAATGATAAATTCTGGGATAGCACCGTTGTGGTGAATACCGGCTCGATATCTCCGGTGGAATTTAATCTTAGTCTGGCCGATAAAGAACAGCTGTTTTTACAGGGGTATAACACAGCGATGGAGGTGATACCGCGCAAAGTATTTGCCGTGAAGGGCGCCTCTGACGTGTATTAAGGGTACCTTGGTTTTCGTTTAGTAGCGTATCCGTAGGGTGTCATTGCACAGGGCCTGTATCCCCGCTTGCTGCCAATTGCCGGTTAATATGCCGAAGACCCTTAATCCCCGAATTTGTTTATCCTGCACAATGTCTCTAATAGCAGCCTTTTCTAAGGGTATACGCCCATCCGTGACGAGTAAGATATCGGCTTTGGCCCAGACTTCTTCCGTTTGTTTTTCCAGGGCCAATCTGAGTGCCGGTAGTAGATCAGTGCCACCGTGAAAGGAAAGCTGTAAAAACTGAAGGAGTTCGATAAGCCCGCCGCGGCGCAAATCGAGTTGGTGAAACGTCGTTTGTTGGGGGCCGCTAAAGGCGAAGAGATGACAGGGGCGTTGCTCTCGGTGGGCTACTTTCAGTGTTTCAAGTACGGCGGCTTTGGCGATATGTTCCGGTTCGCCATGCATTGATCCCGAGGTGTCGAGGCAGATAATAATCGGCCCACGACCGAGCCTGGACTTACCCTTGCGGCCCTGTTCATTGAGTGAGCCTTTTTTCTCCAGAGCACCGTCGTCTTTTTGTCCTCGGCCACGCTTGCCCTGATGTTGATAGAGCAGCAGTAGACGCTCGGCGCGTTTGGCATGCCAGAGGGTTTTCAATACTGGGTGGCAGAGCAAGGCCATTTCCGAAGGCAGCATGCGACTGATGTCGTCACCCCGTTCAATGCCATCCATTTCAAGGGCTTTGCGGGGGACTTCATCGCTGCGCTCGCCCTCACCTAATGCTCGGGATTGAAGCAGTGCTTGAGGCTTGTTGTCGACCGTGGCGCGTTTGTCGCTGCCGATAATTTTTTCTTCGCGGCCGATGGCGTCAATAAAGCGAATCAGTTCGGGCAGCGCTTTAATGCGCTGGCGATAGCGAATAATGTCGCGCCAACCTTGGGAGCGCAGTAGGCCGGTACTTAAATCCCAGCCCCGCCCGGGTAAGCTTTTAACGCCAGCACGTTCCTCTGTTGTCAGTGCGAGCTGAGCAGATTGTTTCTGGTGCTTGTTAGCGCGCTCTATTTGGTGGTCGATGTCAGCCAATTGTTGCCAGCTATTACTGAGGTCTTGCCACTGTTGCTTGACGGCCTCTTCTCCAGCACTCACTTGTTGTTTACGCTGTTCCCCAGTGCGTGGGGTTTGTGGGCTTGGAGCTTGCTGGCCATTAACCTTGTCTGCTGCGCCTGCCTGTTGAATGTGTGTTGGCGTGGTGGCTGGAGGCTTGCTGTTTTGAGACGGATTCTGCTCGGCTTTGTGTTGTGCTTGCTTAGATGAAGGTGCGCGGTCTTCGGGTGTCGTGTCGGGCGTAGGGCTCTCGACATGATCTGCCAAACCCTCTTCATCGCGAAAGGAGGAATCCTTTGCGCTGATTTTTTGCCGCTGGGCCAGTTTGTCATTAAATTGATTGGCCGTCTTTGCGAGGTAGTCTTCGGCGCTGGTAATGCCTTCGCAAATATCTTGGAGCACGCTATCCGTTAAGCTTTCTTGGCCCTGGCAAAAGCCGGGAAGCTCGAGGGTTTCAATGCGCATTAATAAGGTTTTACGTATCGTTTCTTCGGGCCAGCAGAGCTCATCCATTTCGGGCAATTGACCGGCAAGGAGCTTCTCGCGCCACTGCATGATGCCTCTTGCACGGGTTAGCAGGGAGCCATGAGTATGGGTGATCACCACGTCATAGAGAGCATCGGGTAGGGCATCGAGGGCGGAAAACGCATCTTCAAGCAGGCCCAGACTCATCTTGCTTGGCTCAGGCTATCTTGCTTGAACTGCTGAGTGGGCGCGTTGAGGACTTCGGCTTGTCGGCTAAGTGTTGATAGGCATCGACGACAAGCTGGAGTCGCTGTTTAAAGGCCGATACCTGTTGTAGTTTGTCACTCAGGGTTTGTCTCGCGCTGGCAATATAAGCGGCGCTAATCCACAGGTGCTGGCCCAGTGCTCGCTCAATGGCGTCGTAGCCCTGTTCGACACTTTGCTGCAGGACCTCGATATCGCTAGCCAGCTTTTGGCTTTCCTCAAGGCGGCCGCGAATCAAGCTTGCGGGGTGTCGGGTGGCCTCCATACAGGGCGAGTTCTGGTGGTGATGAATTAAACGGTTGGCGGGCTCGGCCAGGTACTGGTCGATATGCTGCCAGTGGCCGTCGATGTGACATTGTTGATAGTGCTGATCAAAAAAATTCTCGGTGAGCTCTCGCTCGGTGTAGCCGCGCTGGCCATTGCTGCGGTCATCCTGATCGGGGGGCGATAAATATAGGGCTAAACCGTCGCGCCGGGCCCACTCTTGCTCGCTGCCAGCCGTGGTTTGTATGCCGTCGCGGCTCAGGTAAAGATCTTGGCCCTGTTGGTTGCGGATCTGAGTTTGGCTGCTTTGATCGGCTTTTAGGGTGCTTTCCCAGGTGGCGATGAGTTTCTCCAGGCGCTCGGTCTTAAAGCCGCTGCCTGCGCCAATTTGTCTGCTCAACCACTGTTGAATAACATCTTGTTCGGCGGGCGTGTTCCACAGACAGTGCTCCAGGAGGCAGCAATCCCACAGGGAAACTTCGGACTGGGCATTGGTGTGGGCGGCGACTTTGAGTAGCTTTAGCACTTTGCGCCAGCGCCGGTCAGAGACGACAATATTCTGTGTGGCGAGGTAAGGCCTTAGTGCCTTGAGGAGTGTCAGGGCATCTGCTGATAGGGGCAGGGCCTGGGCGCCAGTTTGTATCGCATCCACTTCGGCGTGGCTTAAACGATCACTGTCGGCGGGCTCGATATTTTCTTCGTCGAGCTCTAACAGGGCGACAAAGTTATCATCACTCACGGCCTGAACATTGTAGCGACAGATAAAGCGGTCGTAGAGGGCCTGTAGGTCATCGTCTGCGGGCAGTTCGTTGCTGGCACCGACAACGGCGATCAGCGGTACTTTGACGCGGCAGTCACCGTTATCAAACTCACCCTCGTTGAGCAGGGTCAGCAAGGTGTTGAGGATGGCGCTGTTGGCCTTAAACACCTCGTCGAGGAAGGCGATATTGGCCGTGGGCAAATAGCGCTCGGTGAGGCGTTGGTAGCGGTCGTTTTCCAGGGCTTTGATCGACAGCGGGCCGAAGAGCTCTTCGGGCACGGAAAAGCGCGTCAACAGGCGCTCGAAGTAATGCCCCGGTTCAAAGGCCAGATGCAGACGGCGCGCGAGCACACTTTTTGCCGTGCCGGGTGGGCCAATCAGTAGGCTGTGTTCACCGCTCAAGGCAGCCAACAGGGTGAGACGTGTCGCGGTCTCGCGCTCGATCAGCCCACTCTGCATACAACTGAGTAGACGCGCGAGACGAGACTTTAGGCTGGTGGCAGTTGTCCGAGGGCTTACTGCGGGTGCCCCTAGCCGATCTTTTTCCAAACGACAATATCCTTAATGTGTTTGAACAGGGTGCTGGGGCTAGTGGTGCGAATGGTCTCAAGCAATTCGTCGAGTTTGAACTTGCCGTGCAGTTCGCGCACCACGCCGACCTGTTCCATGTCGACCAGACCCGATTCCCGAGCGTGTTCTTCAAAGGCCTGGTTCTTCCAGAAGAAGGCGCCGGGCATGGTGGTGGGTATTACCAAGACAAAGAACAGTGAGCGGCTAATGGCGCCCGCGCTAATCATTAACAGGGCTAATAGCGACCAACTGATGATGGCCATGACACCGCTTGGCGACGTTGCCAGCATGAGTAAGGCCGTGGTGAAGCTCAAACCGAGTAGTACGTTGCGGGTGATCCAGGCCTTGCCATAGCGAGTGGTCTGTAAGTACCAAGAGGCGGCGCCTTCATTTTCGAGGCTGCCCATGGCGCGGCTGTGGGCGATATGACCGATCAGCTCGATACCTAGACCGAGGGCAATCAGCGCCATTAAAGGGCCGGCTAATGCTAGCAGGGATTGCTCCGCACTGAGCAGAGGCAAGCTAATCAACCCGGTCAGTAGGGCGCCATAACTAATGGTGTTACCGAAGAAGGCGCTACCGGTCTGCCAGTGGTCCCAAAAGGGCCGCGCCTTAATGCGGTAGATCTTATACATATAGTACAGACCGATCAGGCCGCTGATGGCACCGAGCACACCCGAGGCATTGGCCAGGAAGTTGAACAAGGCATTGTCAAAAATCGAGAAGAAGATATAGGCCATCAAGAAGGTATAAAACCCGGTGATACCGGCAATTTCCCGACTCAGGGGCGAGAGGCGCAGGTTGTTAAAGCCGCGATAAAAGCGATGGGGCTTGCCGAGGTGCATGTTGAGTTTGAACAGGCCATAGGTAAGCATCACAAACATTAGGCCGAGCAGGGGCAGCTTCACGGCAGCGGTATTGAGGGCAGCCAAGGCATCGATATTCACCAGGCCGGCGCTGACAACCATCAAAAAGGCGCCGAGTACGGCCTGGGTGCTAAGGGTGAAAATGACGTGGGCGCTCTCGTGGGAGGTCAGCAGCTTACGCCAGTTCCAGTGTTTCTTTTCGCCGTGCTTTTTATCGACCTTGGGTGTGAAGATGCCGACGCTGTCGTCCTTGTGATATTTCAGCGGCATGGCGTCGGTGCGGGTCATTTCCCGTTGCGTCGAACGGGTTTGCTGAAAGCGAATATTCGGTTGGGTGATATCGGTGGTGGGGAAACCGGGAATAGCGGTCTTCGCCTCGATGCGATTTTCGGGAATATTGTCGATAACACCGAAGTCGAGGGCGTTGCCCAGGCAGGCGGAGACACAGGCCGGCTTGAGGCCGACTTCCAGGCGGTCGACACACATATTGCACTTCGTGACCTCGCCTTTCACCGGGTCGAGTTGGGGCGCGTTGTAGGGGCAGACCCAGGTGCAGTAGCCACAGCCAAAGCAGATATCGGGGTCTTGTAGGACGGCACCGTATTCGGCGTACTTGGTGTAGGCGCGCGTGGGGCAGCCTTTCAAACACACCGGGTCATCGCAGTGGTTGCAGGCCATGGAAATATTGAGGCGCTGGTAGTCGGGGTAGGTGCCCGAAAGGCGATATGGGCCGGGTTGTCGTTCTTTTCACTACAGGCGGCTTCGCAGGCGTGACAACCGATGCAGTTGTCGGCATTGAGGAAAAAGCCGTGCTGCTTGTAGCGATTGGGGTTGTCGCCAATACCGGGATCGTTATTGATATTCAGGCTTTGGCAATGCAGCTCACTGTCTTCATTGACCAGATCAATCAGATTGCCGTGCTGGTTGACAGCCTTGGTTTCTTTATCCCAAAGGAAACTGTATTCGGGTTCGTCACTGCGTACATCTAACATATCGGGTATCGGGCCTTAAAGTTGATCATTGCAATGGGGGCTAGGGCAGGGTGGCAGCCTTAAAAGGCTCGGCGCTCGCGGCTCATTTGTGCGGCCGCTTCCTGGTCGTCAATCACCTCTATCGTCACCGCCGATTGCTTGTAGGCGGGCTGCCGGGAATAGGGGTCGAGCAAGCCGAGAGTCAGGCGGTTGACGCAGTCAAAAAAGTGGAAGGGGATAAACACCATATCTTTCGGCACCCGCTGGGTGCACATCGCCATCACGATGGCATCGCCGCGACGAGACACACAGCGCACATAATCCTGATGGGTTATGCCCAGTTCGCGGGCGGCATCGGGATTAATCTCCATAAAGGGGATGGGGCTGTACTTGTTGTTGTTACCCAGCTTGCCGGTCTTGGTACGGGTGTGGAAGTGCTCGACCAAGCGACCGGTGTTGAGCCAGTAGGGGTATTTCTCATCGGGCACTTCGTTGTTGTTGATAAAGGGCAGGGGCACCAACTTGGCCATGCCGTCGGCAAAACAAAAGGTGCCGTCTTCGGTGT
>MAAC01009682.1_pt1 | contig 74408 bp, 77 predicted proteins | sample 1115981 | NCBI WGS metagenome assembly MAAC01 (sample SAMN04961126, study PRJNA320927) | seawater metagenome | isolation source: sample BD02T64 sea water enriched with oil for 64 days | place: USA:Gulf of Mexico | collected 2013-07-27
GGCAAACCACAAAAAGTCGCTCTAACAGCCATAATGCGAAAGCTCATTGAACTCGCAAACACCTTGGTGAAAGCAGATCGCGAATGGGTTCATTATGGTACTTGACCATAACGGATACTCTAAGTCAGTCCATACGGCCCCGTCCCATTCGTTTGCTTCGCACCAATTTGAAACAGCCGTGCACACATCTGACATCCGGCCTTTTTGCAAGCCATCCGCATGAACTGCACCGATTAGACCTAGTGGGGCGCGTTCGCGTTCGGCTAGATCGGCGATGGTATTCGAGATATCAGATTTGGTTGATTGGATAATATTTGTTGTGCAGTTGACCCCGACTGCTGGATCAAGGCAAACCACTAACCCCAACTTCCGTTTCGGGGAAATTCGGCTGAATTCCATTGGCAGACGCGGGCCAGCCTCCAGCGCCCAATCGCCAGTAGTGTGCGGCGTCAGAGCTTCGAGATCCCATATAAGTGACCCCCAGCCGAGGATGGCGATCCGGCTCATCTCTCGGGGTTTGAGTATTTATGCAAAAGAGAAGCCGTTTTCATGGCCATTTGCATTCTGGTGGTAGGGACATCAGCACTGCTTCGGGGTTATGGCCTGTCTGCAGGCCAAACTGGGTGCCGCGATCGTAGACGAGGTTGAACTCGGCATAGCGGCCCCGTTTGATCAGCTGGATTTCGCGGTCGGCGTCGCTCCATGGTTCGTCAACGCGTTTTTCGGTAACAGGTAGGAACGCTTTTAGGAATGCGCGGCCTACGTCTTGGGTGAAGGCGAAATCGGCTTCCCAATCGCCGGTGTTGTGGTCGTCGTAGAAGATGCCGCCAACGCCGCGGGGTTCGTTCCAGTGTTTGATCATGAAATATTCGTCAGCCCATTCTTTGTAACGCGGGTAGTAGGCTGGATCGTGTAAGTCGCAGGCTTCCTTTAGGCGGGCGTGGAAGAATGCGGTGTCTTCGGGGACTTCGACCATTGGGTTCAGATCAGCGCCGCCGCCGAACCACCAGCCGTGTGGGGTCCAGAACATGCGGGTGTTCATGTGGACCGCAGGGGTTTTGGGGGATCGCATGTGGGCGACCAGTGAAATGCCAGCGGCCCAGAACCGTGGATCTTCGGTGATGCCGTCCATGCCGGTGCGGGACTTCATCGAACGCTGCGCGGCCTCGCCCAGGGTGCCGTAAACGGTTGAAATATTAACGCCGACTTTTTCAAATACGCGGCCGCCGCGCATGACGGACATCTCGCCGCCACCAGCGTCGGAGCCGTCGCCGTTGTCGCGTTTCGTGGGTTTGCGCTCGAACCGACCGGCGGGCAAATCAGCGTGCGGACCGGTGGTTTGAGCGTCTTCCAAGCTTTCAAACGCATGGCAAATCTGGTTACGCAGACCCTCGAACCAGGCAGAAGCGCGAGCTTTTTCGTTGATCAGATCGTCAGTCACAGCAGGATTTCCCTTCCGAAATTACATATAAATGTGTCGGTACAATAATCTCATAACTTGCGATTGACTGTAAAACAATCACTGAATAAGGTTGCCGAACCAAACATGGCGGAGGAACTGCAATGAACAAAATCCGGACGTATATTACAGCCTCTTAGGCCCCGGATTTGGGTCTATTCCGGCCCGCTTGCATTTCAACATTCCAAATTTGTCGTATCTCGCCCGAGGAGGGCACCCCATGTTCAAAAAATTCGAGAGCCTCGTGAATCCGTTCATGTCGTTCTCTAACGAGACACCGCCGGCAACGCTTTGGCCCTATCTGAAAACACATTTAGCGCCGTTCAAGAAGTGGCTGCCGGTTATGGCACTTTTAGGCGTGCTGACAGCCGTCATGGAAAGCGGATTGATCTTCTATTCCGGCCGCGTGATCGACCTGATGAGCGCGGCAGGCGCGGATACCATGTGGGAGAAGCATGGGGTCGAGTTGATCCTGGCGGCGGCTTTTGTGCTGCTTTTACGGCCCGTGATTATCACCCTGAACCATTTGTTTCTTGAACAAACGCTGGTGTCGAACCTGAATGTTCAGGCGCAGTGGCGTTCGCACAAACAACTGTTGGGGCAATCGACGGAGTTTTTCCAGAACGATTTTGCCGGGCGGTTAGCCAACCGCGTTATGCAAATGGGTCCGGCGGTCGAGGATAGTGCGTATATGGCGCTCGAAGGTATCTGGTATGCCACTATATACGTTCTAGGTGCAATTATTGTGTTGATGCAAATCGACATTCGGTTGGCCGCGCCGATGATTATATGGCTGACGGTTTATGTCCTGTTTGTGAAGCGGATCGCGACGCGGGTTTCAACTGTTTCCGAACGTATGACCGAGACTAAATCGTTGGTGACCGGGCGGATTGTGGATGCTTATACCAATATCGAAAGCGTAAAATTATTTGCGAACGATGCCAGAGAGGAAACGTATGTCTTGTCGGCCATGAAGCGCCACCGGATCAGGTTCCAGCGGTTTTTGCGCCTTATGACGAAATTGACATTTAGCTTGGCCAGCATGAACGGTTTCCTGATGGTTGGTGTTATCGGTCCTGCGATTTGGTTGTGGACAGAGGGACTGGTTTCAGTGGGTGAGGTTGCAGCGGCTTCGGCGTTGACCATCCGTCTAAATGGTATGACTGGCTGGATTATGTGGGTGACAATTCGATTGTTCGAACATGCGGGGGTCATTCGCGAAGGCCTGCAATCTTTATCCGTGCCACAAGAGGTGACGGACAAGCCAACCGCGCCAGATTTGCGTTTGACCGAAGGTAAGATCGAGGTGGTCGAGCTTTCGCATCATTATGGCAAGGGAAAAGGTGGGTTGGACCAGGTTAATCTATCGATAAACCAGGGTGAAAAAATCGGCTTGGTTGGGCGTTCGGGCTCGGGTAAATCCAGCCTTGTGAACCTTTTGTTGCGGTTTCGCGATGCGGAGAAAGGCCAGATTTTGATCGACGGGCAGTCTGTATCCAACGTCACACAACACAGTTTACGCAATCAGATCGGAATGGTGACGCAAGACAGCAGCTTGTTGCACCGATCGGTTCGCGCCAATATCCTTTATGGTATGCCTGATGCGAGTGACGCACAGATGGTCGAGGCTGCAAAACGGGCTGAAGCGCATGAGTTTATTCTTGAATTGCAAGACCCTAAGGGCCGCACGGGCTACGATGCCTTTGTTGGCGAGCGCGGCGTGAAACTGTCAGGCGGGCAGCGACAGCGGATCGCGATTGCGCGGGTTATCCTGAAAGACGCGCCAATCCTAGTATTGGACGAAGCGACCAGTGCTTTGGATAGCGAGGTCGAGGCGACGATTCAGCAGACGCTTTATGGCATGATGCAGGGCAAAACGGTGATTGCAATTGCCCACCGTCTGTCTACGATTGCGCAGATGGACCGGATTATTGTGCTGGACGCCGGACGCGTGGCCGAAGAAGGAACACACGCAGAGTTGCTGACCCTAAACGGGCTGTATGCCGGTTTCTGGAACCGTCAATCGGGCGGCTTTATTGGAGCTGACGCGTGAAGTTTTTCGAGAACCTGTTTGACCCTTTTGCAGATGCAAATGGATCGCCACCGACAACTTTGATTGCTTTTGGAAAATGGTTGTTTGCCGGAGCTGAGAAGGCCGTTGTGATGATGGGCGTGGTTTCGATATTGATCGGATTGGCCGAGGTCGCCGCCGCTTGGGCTGTTGGTGTGATAATCGATCGGATCACCACTCATGGGCGAGAGGTTTTTCTAGAAGGATTCATCTGGCCTTTACTGGGCATCGTCGGGTTTATGCTAGTTCTTAGGCCTGCGTTAATTCTGTTTCAGGCAGGGTTAAACTCGCTAACCTTCGGGCCGGGACTTTCAGTTCTTGGCCTGTTTCGCACCCATAAATATACTTTGGGTCAAAGCCTCGATTTCTTCGAAGATGATTTTGCTGGTCGCATTAACCAAAAACAAATGCAAACTACCGCTGCGCTTGGTGAGTTGCTGATGGAATTGTTAAACGCTGTTTCCTTTGCCGGCGCCATGATTTTGGGTGGCGCTGCGGTGATGTTTTCATCTGATTGGCGACTTTCAGTGGTTATGCTTGGATGGCTGGGGCTTTACATTTTCGCGCTGCGCTGGGGTTTGCCAAAAATTCGCAAGCTGGGTAAGGAGCGGGCCGAAACGCGCTCGGCTATCTCGGGGAGTTTTGTCGACAGCATCGCCAACATTACGACCGTAAAGCTATTCGCCCATTCCGACCGTGAGACAGATGAGGCCCGTAAGGCTTTACTGCGGTTTCGAGAGGCGGCGATGCGTTTTGGCAGGCAAGTGTTCAAGTTTCGTGTCGTAATTGCCGTCCTTGCTGGGCTTTTGCCTGTGGCTCTTGTTGGCACTTCCGTTTCGCTTTGGTTGACAGGCGATAGCCAGACGGGCGCTATTGTTACGGCAGGAATACTAGCCTCTCGGCTTGGAGCTATGACGGGGTGGTTTTCGTTTATGCTTATGGGGCTTTTTGCCGATATCGGCACCGCTGAAGATGGAATCGCGACGCTGGCTAAACCCTATCAACTGACGGATAGATTGGGCGCGAAACCTCCGGTGGATTTCAGCGGCGAGATCCGTTTTGACAACGTTAATTTCCATTATGGCCGCGAGGGTGGCGGTGGGTTGAACGGGTTCAACCTGACGATCAAACCGGGTGAAAAGGTTGCGCTGGTTGGGCGTTCGGGCGCCGGGAAATCGACTGTTTTGTCGCTGCTGTTGCGGATGCGTGACGTTGAAAGCGGCGCTATTTCGCTTGATGGGCAGGATATTCGCGCGTTGACCCAAGACGGATTACGACAACAAATCGGGATGGTCACGCAGGATACGCAGATGTTCAACCGCTCGGTTCGGGACAACATTTTATATGGTCGGCCCGATGCCTCGGATGCTGACTTGTTGGCTGCGTGCGAACAAGCACAGGCAAAAGAGTTTATTGACGAGATGGTTGACAGCAAAGGTCGCGCTGGTCTGGATGCCTTCCTAGGTGAACGCGGCGTAAAGCTGTCTGGTGGTCAACGACAACGAATAGCATTGGCACGGGTAATTCTGAAGAACGCGCCGATTTTGGCGCTGGATGAAGCGACCTCGGCTCTCGATAGCGAAGTTGAGGCGGCCATCCAGGACACGCTTGACGGTTTGATGGAGGGCAAAACTGTGGTCGCTATTGCGCACCGACTTTCGACAATCGCGCAGATGGACCGGATAATTGTGTTGGATCAAGGAAAGGTATTCGAGCACGGCACGCACGATGAGCTATTGGCTAAAAGAGGTCTATATGCTGGCCTTTGGCAAAGACAATCCGGTGGTTTCATCGGGGTTGTGGCGGCACAATGATTAGGTTGGACCAGGCGATAGTTGCCGTGTGCGGCCTTGAAATTGGACCACGCTTTAATGGAATTCGGCTTGTCGCCGAATAAGGCAATTTGCTTGAATTTTGGCGCATCGACGGGCGGGTTTACCGAGGCGCTTTTGGCCAACGGAGCCGCAAAAATTTATGCGCTTGATGTAGGATATGGGCAGTTGCATGCACGGTTGCAGATGGCCCGAGGGGCATGAATATCAAAGGTACAAATGCGCATGAAATTCCGGACGGTTTGATGCCAACGGTAGATTGGATCGTGACGGATGTGTGCTTTATTTCCTTGGAAAAAGCGTTATCGGTGCCGTTGTCACCTGCCCGCAGAGGAGCGGTTCTGGCGGAGCTGATTAAGCCACAATTCGAGGTTGTTCGATCACATATTGGCAAGGGTGGGATTGTTCGCAATCAAGAAGCGAAAACAATGTCGGGTGATCGTATTGAGGCGTCCCACGGTATTTAGCTCAATTTGTTGGCACTATGTTTTGCGCTGATAACCGACTGGTAACAGGTTGTCATCCATAGTCCCTTTAGCAAGAGGGGAATGGTGGGCGACATGGCGGCAAAAAACGAAAATGCTCCAATAATTATTAAGAGGAAGAAGGTGGTCAAAGGCGGCGGCCATCATGGCGGTGCGTGGAAGATTGCCTATGCGGATTTCGTGACAGCGATGATGGCGTTCTTTTTACTGATGTGGCTGCTGAACGCCACAACAGAATCGCAAAGAAAAGGCCTCGCGGATTATTTCAGTCCGACGATTCCGGTCTTTAAGGTTTCCGGTGGGGGCGAGGGTGCATTTGGTGGAGAAACTACGTTCTCGCAAGAAATGATGATGAAAAACGGCACCGGTGCTGCTGATATGCGTGCATCGGATGAGGACAAAGCAGACGGCGATACTGGTGTTACGCCATCTGATAGTGTTGGTGGCGAAGAGGGTATCACAGAGCTGAAGTTCACGGATATCGAGAACATGTTTAGGGGTGATAGTGGCGAAAGCTCTGTCGCGGACGAACTTCTGAAACATGTGAACACGCGGATCACCGACGAAGGTCTTATCATCGAAGTATTCGACTTGCATTCTTCACCGTTGTTCATCACCAATACAGACCAACCAAGTGATAAGATGTTGTTATTACTCGATATGATTTCAGATGTAATTGGAATAGTCAGCAATAGCATAGCGGTATTGGGACACACAGATGAAGCCAATCTCGGCGGCGGTGATATGTTTATCCTATCTACAGAGAGAGCGCAGTATTCGCGCCAACATCTGGTTAATGCTGGCGTCTCGATTAGTCGCATCGCAAGAGTGGCGGGATACGCGGATCGTTCACCTAGCATGCCGACCGCCGGCATAATTCGGAATCGGCGAATCGAAATTATCTTGTTACGCGATGGGCGAAGTATTGATAAAATTTGAGACATTTTGGGTCGTAAACGCATATAATATTCGATGCGTTTACCCGATGTTAAGGGTCATTCAAAGATAGTGGTTCTGAAAGTGAAATAGTTCAGAAGGGCTTAAAATGACAATATCATCATCGTTAAATGCGGGCGTTACGGGATTGAACGTAAATGCTAGCAAGCTGGCAACAATTGCTGACAACATCGCCAATTCCGGAACTTATGGCTATAAAGGAGCCGACGCGGATTTTTCATCGGTCGCATTGGCCCAAAGTAAAGGTCGATATACCGCTGGTGGAGTAACGGTGAATACCTACCGAAATGTAACCAGCAAAGGGTCGCTTACACCCACTTCAAATCCAACGGATATAGCTATCGCCGGGCGCGGGATGTTGCCCGTAACGCCGACATCGGCTTTGGGCCAAACGGGCGGTACCTATCCATTGATGATGACTACAACGGGCTCGTTCACCCCAGACAAAAATGGAATTTTGACATCGCAAAACGGGCTGGCCCTGATGGGATGGCCAGCTATGGCTGATGGTACGATTCCTGTGCAACCCCGAGATAGCGCGGCTGGTTTGGAGCCGGTGTTTGTGAACCTGAACCAATTTGCAGCTAGCCCTACAGACTTGATCGGTTTGGGAGTTAACCTTCCCGCAATTGCCACAGAAGCGGGCGCGTCCGGTGACCCGTATCAGATCTCGATTGAGTATTTCGATAATCTAGGTACGACAAAAACCATGACCGCTATATTTACGCCTATTGTTCCGGCTTCGGGGCAGTCAAATACCTGGACGTTAGAGATAATAGACGATGCAACCGGCGCCTTACCGATTGCAGAATTTACAGTAGCATTTAATGACACTTCAACCAGCGGTGGGTCCGTCGCATCTGTAACACCGGTATTTGGTGGAACGTACGATCCAGCGGAGGGTAACGTTTCGGTGACTTTCGCAAGCGGGCCGATTGAAATTGAAGTAGGAGAACCTGGAGGGGCAACACGGCTAACGCAAATGTCGGCAGAATTTGTCCCTATTTCACTCACCAAAAATGGTGCGCCGACGGGTAACTTGACTTCAGTTGAAATAGACGAAAATGGAATAGTTTCTGCAATCTATGACAGCGGATTTACCCGCACAATTTACCAAGTGCCGGTCATTGATGTACGTAACCCCAACGGTCTGAACGCGGAAAGCAACCAGGCTTTCACATTGTCTCAGGCAAGCGGGCCGATGTATCTGTGGGACGCCGGTTCAGGTCCAACAGGATCAACTGTCGGATATGCCCGTGAGGAATCGACAACAGATATCGCTGGCGAGCTTACCGCGCTAATTAAAACACAACGGGCGTATTCCTCGAACGCAAAGATTATTCAAACCGTTGACGAGATGCTTCAAGAAACTACGAATATTAAACGCTAGGTTGAGGAGGCCGCGCCATGAGTATTTCTAGCGCTATGAATAATGCGTATTCAGGCTTGTCTGCGATGTCACGCTCGGCAGAAACGGTATCAAACAATGTATCAAACGCGTTGACCGAAGGGTACAGCAGCCAGCAAGTTGAATACACAGCAACGGCTCTGGGCGGCCAAAGTGGCGGCGTTCAAATAGAAGGAATTACACGAAGCGAAGATGTATTAGCCACGCGGCTACGGCGAACTGCAGCCGCGGATTTTTCTAACACATCCACTAGATCAGAAGCATTGGCCAGATTGGCTGACGCGATGGGTGAGCCTGGAGATTCGGGTGCGTTGGCTGTTCGGTACGCCGCGGTTGAAGATGCGCTGTCTATGGCGATTAGTGCACCGGACTCGGTAGCGCTTCAGCAGAGCATTTTGCTTAGCGCAAAGAGCCTCACCACTACGTTCAACCAAATATCGGCGGAGGTGAACCGAGTGCGAACAGATGCCGACGCAGGTATCGCAAAAGATGTGGATACGGTTAACACGGCGTTGAAGCAGGTTGAATCACTGAATGCCAAAATCCGGATGCTTTCAATGTCAGGACGAAATGCCTCGGTTTTGGAAGATCAGCGACAAATTGCGGTTGATCGAATAAATGAAATAATCCCGATTAGACAAACAAAAACCGACAACGGTGAAATCGCGATCTTTTCACAAGGCGGAGAAGTACTGTTGAACGGTTCAGCAAGAACACTGGAATTTACGCAAACGTACTTTATTGTGCCTGGCATGACGCTCGCTTCGGGTGCGTTATCGGGCCTGTCCATCAACGGAAAACCAATCGATGTCGGTGACGCTGGACAAGGGGTTGAGGGCGGTTCGCTATCTACTAATTTTTTAGTTCGGGATTCGACTGCACCCGAATTCCAGACCCAGCTCGACGCGCTTGCAGCCGATTTAATCGAAAGGATGCAGAACCCATCTGTTGATCTAACGCTGCTGGTTGGCGATGCTGGATTGTTTACAGATGCAGGGGGGTTCTACAGTTCAATCAATAGTATTGGAATTAGCAGTCGTATATCCGTGAATGCATCGGCGGATCCCGAGAATGGTGGAGAATTGTGGCGGTTGCGAGACGGTGTTGGGGCAATAACGCAAGGGACCGTCGGTGAGAGCGCACAGCTAATTCGTTTTGTAAACGCGTTGGATGAGGACAAACCTGCCTCCGCAAATATGGGGCTATCCATTTCTATGAGCGGCGTGGGCTTCGCAGAAGAGATCACGTCGTTTTGGGCATTAGAATCCTCTAAAGCGGATGAAGAAGTAGCTTATAAACAGAACGTGTACTCGTTACTACGCTCCGAGGAGTTAAACGCCGTTGGCGTTGATACTGACAAAGAAATGCAGGCGTTACTTATTATCGAGCAGGCATACGCCGCGAACGCACGCGTGATTTCTGTTCTGGATGGATTAATGCAAAAATTATTGGAGATGTAGAATGATTACCGTTGGGCAATCGGACCTTGTGTCTGCAATGAATCTCTCGGGACAAAGCTTACGTACGAAAGCCGCCTTGGCTGTTGCAGGTGGTGAACTCTCATCTGGTACGAAGAGCAATTTGGTTGAAGCTACGGCTGGTGATCTGGGTAAGTTGTTCGCTATTGATCGCTCAATTTCGCGGCTGCGCTCTGAGGCCGATGCAATTCAGCTGGCCGGAGGAAAATCCGCGTTGGCACAAACTGCTCTCGGGAATATCCACGAGACCTTGGTTGATTTTGGCCCGCAACTTTTATCTGCAGTCGAACGTGGAGATGTCCAATCTTCGGGTTTTATCGCAGCTGATGCGCAACAAGCGTTAGGGGCAGTGATCTCGTCACTAAACGTTCGCTATGGGCGGCATAGCATTTTTGCCGGGGCAGCGCTAGATCAGCAGGCGGTTGCTCCTGTTGGGGTGATCATAAGCGACATCTCCGCGATTGTTGCAGGTGCTACGGATTCCACCGCAGCCCTCATTGCTATCGATGACTATTTTTTTAACCCGGCTGGTGGGTTCGAAACCAATGTATTCTTGGGTGCGACCGAGGACGGCCCGCCATTTCGCGATGAGAGAGGTGAAATTATCAAGTATGCACAAAGGGCGGATTCAAAGGAAATACGTAGTGTTATAAGAGCGTTCGCGATTGCAGTCGTTGCCTCCGATGCGCCGAACTTCATAGGTACCTCTGATCAGGTAGATCTGCTTCGAGATGCTGGGAACTCTGCTATTTCCGCCACTGATGACATTACCACCCTTAGAGAAACGTTGGGTTTTGCGGAGGGTGGTATCGAGAGTGCAGCAGCAAGAAACTTTTCGATGAGCAGCGTTTTTCAGTTGGAGAAATCTTCGATGGTTTCGGCGGATCCGTATGAAACGGCAACGAAATTCGAAGCTTTGCAGGTGCAACTGGAAACAATTTATACAATTACCGCTCGATTATCGGGCCTTTCACTAACAAACTTTTTGAGGTGATACGTGGATTTTGTGAAACTGCTGCGGCATATCCCATTAGTACTCATTATATTTCTTGGTCCGTCTATATCATTTGGGGCAGCTGTCAGGATCAAGGACTTGGTTGAATACGATGGAGTTCGGGGCAATGATCTGGTTGGATACGGGCTTGTAGTTGGATTGAACGGAACCGGCGACGGTCTTCGAAACTCGCCATTCACCGAAGAGGCGCTTGCGAATTTACTAGAACGTCTCGGGATCAATGTTGCAGGTGAACAGTTTCGTCCAAAGAATGTTGCTGCTGTTCTCGTGACGGCCAATTTACCTGCATTTGCACGAGCAGGTGGGCAGATAGATGTCACCGTATCAGCTATCGGTGACTCAAAAAGTTTGCGGGGTGGTACGTTGATAATGACTCCGTTGAGCGCGGCGGACGGAAATATATACGCAGTTGCGCAAGGATCGTTGATCGCTGGCGGGGTTTCTGCGTCGGGAGAGGCGGCAGAAGTGGTGCGCGGCGTTCCAACATCAGCAGTTATTCCAGCAGGTGCGCGTGTGGAACGCGAGGTCGATTTCGTTTTGTCCGATATGAGAGACATGCGAGTTGCGTTGCGAAATCCGGACTTCACAACCGCCTTTCGTATAGAGCAGGCCATTAACGACAGTTTTGGAAAACGCATTGCGACGATGATGGATTCAGGCACTGTACAACTCGATATTCAACGGTCGGGTGCACCGAGCCCCGCGCATTTGATAAGCATGCTGGAAAATATTGAAGTTGTAACCGCACAAAAAGCTAGGGTTGTTGTTGATCAAAGGTCCGGAACAATTGTGCTGAGTGATGATGTTCGCATTTCTCGCGTGGCTATATCGCAAGGCAATCTGACGTTGCGGGTAAGAGAGGCCCCGTTGGTGGTGCAGCCAAATCCATTTTCCCAATCCGGCGAAGCGATTGTTGTTCCCCGTACCGAGGTTGATATCGAGGAAGAACCCGGAATTGGATTGGCAATGGTTGATGACGCAGTTTCGTTGCCGGAAGTAATTGAAGGACTAAATGCGTTGGGCGTCTCGCCACAGGACATGATCGATATCTTGAAGGCAATTAAGGCCTCAGGGGCGCTACATGCGGAATTTGTAGTTCAGTAGACCGCGCAAAAGCCAGCACAGATCAGATCAGTCGAATTTTCGGTTTTCCCCAAGGGGACCACGAACGGTGGAATGGATGGCTTCGATTTCCGACCTAATCCAAACAACTTCGACGATTGCACCCGTTGGGCGCGCAAATTCGGCTGGTTCCGTGGGCGTCGCTGACCGTTTTCCTGGCACTTCGGATCCGTTGGCAAAAGTTAGGCGAGCACCGGACCGCTCCAATAAAGTTTTGGCAATGAATAACCCCAGCCCCATCCCCTCATATTCTGGTCGGGAAGTTTGAGACTTTCGCTTGTCGGTTCGTTTGCGAACAAATGGGTCACCGATTTTTCCGATCAGATCCGGGGGATATCCCATTCCGTCATCGCCAACGTGTATACGTAACTCTGTTTCGTCCCAATCGATGTCGATCCATACTTGCGTACGCGCAAAATCAACGGCGTTCTGGACGAGATTGCGAAGACCGTGAATGATTTCAGGCTGGCGGGGAACTTCCGGTTGATGCGAAACTGGTTCGGCTTGCAATGCTCCGTCAATTCGAATCATGACCATTTTTCCGCGATCCATGTGCGGCGCAGCGGCTTCTTCGATTACGGCAGAAATTGGTGCGTGGTGCAGGTGAGTGTCGTCTTTGCCTGCGCGCCCCATGTCGCGTAAAATATCGCGACAACGGTCGGCTTGAGTACTGATCAAATTTGCGTCGTCATAAAGATGTGGACGGTCTTCCAACTCATCGGCCAGTTCTGCGGCAACCAATTTTATCGTGGCCAAGGGGGTTCCAAGTTCATGGGCCGTAGCGGCGACGACACCACCCAATGCGGTTAGGCGTTGTTCGCGGCCCAATGCGAGCTGGGTGGCGGTCAAGGCTTCCGACATCGAGAATGTTTCTTCGGTAACGCGGTGTGCGTATGCGGCGAGGAAAACGCCGGATGTGACCAGCGCTGCCCATGTGCCGTAAATTAGCAGGTTGGGTAATTGTATCAATTCGCCGGACATCGTGGTCAACGGCACATAAAGCACCACCAACAGGGATATAAGAGAAATAAACACAAGCCCGATGATGACGGTTGCGCGCAAGGTCAATGCTGCCGCTGAAACTGTGACTGGCGCCAACATCAAAAAAACAAACGGATTCGATAGTCCGCCAGTTAAAGACACGAGAAATGCTAGCTGAAATAGGTCGAACATCAATGTCAGTATCGCATTTTGTTCTGACAATCGATTGTTTGCCGGGAAAACGACCGTTGCAATAATGTTGAAAGCAACGGAAAGCCCCAATGCGCTCGCGCAAAGATCAAGCCTCAGGTTGATTTCAAGAAAACGGGTAGCGATTATTATTGCGCCCAGCTGGCCCGCAATAGCGAGCCATCGCAAAAGTATAAGTGTTCTTAAGCGAAGCCATTTGCTGCGTGCCGTGCTGTTGAAAAGATTTAAGTGTGTGTCAAACATCGTGTATTGTTATCAGGCGGGACTTGCGCATCCAATAGAGAATACGGTAGCGGCATTTTTGCTGTTGAATGTTATGTGGAATACGCCGAATTATAGACCAAATACATAAAAGGATACCTTACATGTCACGGTTTTTCGCAATTATTGCAGTTTTGGTGGTTTTATCAGGCCTGGGGACGGCTTTGTTGTTAATTCTAAGGCCCGCATCAGCGGATCAGTTTGCTGCATGCCGATCGACAGCAGTTGCTGGAGGAAGTGCTGCGATCGGTGGGCCGTTCGAGTTAACTGACCACAATGATCGACGTGTCACGGATGTCGATGTGATCGATCGCCCGACGCTAATGTATTTCGGGTACACTTTTTGTCCAGACGTTTGCCCGTTGGATACCTACCGTAATGCCGAGGCCGTGGCCCTTCTTGGTGAACGCGGTGTCGATGTAAAACCGGTCATGGTAACCATTGATCCAGCCCGTGATACATCTGAGGCATTGGCGGCATTTGTCGGGTATTTGCATGAGGATATGGTTGGTCTGACAGGCACAACCGAGGAAATAGCCGCCGCAATAAAAGCGTATCGGGTGTACGCAGCGAAGAACGGAGAGGGGGAAAACTATTTGATGGATCACTCAACCTGGACATATCTGATGGCGCCGGAACACGGGTTTCTTGAATTTTTTGGTCGTGACACTTCCCCGGAAGACATGGCCGATCAGGTTGCTTGCTTCGTCGACAAGCTGTAACACCTAGAATTAAAGGTGTAGTTCGATTGCATATAAGGAATATCGAATATAATAAGGGGAACGACAATGGCGGAAAATACGCTGCAAGAAATCGGTGAAGATAATTCACTGCTACTTCTCGACGATGACGAACCGTTTCTTCGGCGACTTGCGCGCGCGATGGAAAAGCGCGGTTTTAACGTTACCGCTGCCCAAAGCATTGCTGAGGGCAAAGGTGCGGTGGCTAATAGGCCAGCGGCATATGCAGTGGTTGATTTGCGGTTGGAGGATGGAAATGGTCTTGATGTCGTTGAAATGCTTCGCGAAAAGCGCCCTGATGCGCGGATTGTTGTTCTTACAGGTTACGGTGCGATAGCGACAGCTGTCGCCGCGGTGAAAATTGGTGCTACAGATTACTTGTCTAAGCCCGCAGATGCTAACGACATTACGAATGCGTTGCTCGCGCGGCCAGAAAACAAACCTCCGCCCCCTGAAAATCCGATGTCAGCTGACCGAGTTCGATGGGAGCATATCCAACGTGTATTTGAACTTTGTGATCGCAATGTTTCCGAAACAGCGCGTCGTTTGAACATGCATCGTCGCACATTGCAGCGGATACTGGCAAAACGTAGCCCACGATAAAGCTGATGGCAGGTGCAAAAACTCTTCCGAGTGATGCGAGTGTGGAGCAATATTTGCTATCTGTTGAAAATGATGAACGGCGCGAGGATACCCGCGCTGTGATCGCAATGATGGAGCGGATCACGTGTCACCCACCTGTTATGTGGGGTAATTCAGTCATCGGATTCGACACATATCACTACAAATATGCAAGCGGTCGCGAAGGCGAATGGATGGTTTCTGCAGTCGCGCCGCGAAAGGTGACCCTAACCATATATGTAATGGCCGGATTTGATCGGTTTAGTGATTTGATGGGAAAACTTGGCAAATATAAGACGGGATCTTCTTGTTTGTATTTGACGAAGTTGTCAGATGCGGACCCTGAAGTTCTGGAAGAACTAATCACAGCTTCGGTGTCGTATATGCGCGAAACTTACCAAAAGTAGTTAATCGCGAAGTTGGCGCAGAGCTTCGGCAACCGCGATACCAGCCGACATCGCAACATTCAGAGATCGACCACCCCCAGGCATCGGGATGACTATTGCCGCGTCGGCACGGCCGTGAACTTCAGTTGGCACGCCTGCACTCTCGCGACCCATCAATACTGTATCGTCTTTCTGAAATTTGAAATCCCAAAGGGGTGTGGCACCCTCGGTTGTCATCAAAATTATGCGTCCGGCAGGCTTGTCCAAAAGGTACGATTCCCACGAATTATGTCGCGATATTTCCGCCAAGTCGGTGTAATCCATAGCCGATCTCCGAAGGGCTTTTACTGAAAATGGAAATCCGCACGGCTCAATCACATCAATAGGGACCGCGAAACATGCACCCAATCGAATCATACTGCCAAGGTTTAAGGCAATATCTGGCTGATAACTTGCTAATCTGACGTTCATACCTTGAAAAATACCTTTAACTAACAAGTGCGGCGCAAAGTCCGCTGGACCCAAGGGGCTTGCAGGTGTATTCCCCTCCCCTAATGTACCCATCTTTCGGTGGGCGCTACCGCAATTCTTTGCCTCAATTCCGGGGCAGTTACTAGAGGAGAGTATCTTTTGTCTCACGCAGAAGACACAGGCTCGCGTCGCGATTTTCTATATGTCGCCACCGCATCGGCCGGCGCAGTGGCCACGGGCGCTGCAGTTTGGCCGCTGGTTTCACAGATGAACCCGAGTGCCGACGTGCAAGCGTTGGCCTCGATCGAGGTTGACGTTGCTGACATGGAGGTTGGCACTCAGCTGACTGTCAAATGGCGCGGTAAACCTGTTTTTGTTCGTCGCCGTTCAGCCGAAGAAATCGAAGCTGGTCGCGCCCAGGATGTTTCCACATTGCCAGATGGCGACGCACGTAACGCAAATGCTGATTCAGACGCGGACGCGAGCGATTCCAACCGTACGCTGGATGAAGCTGGCGAATGGCTGGTGATGATGGGTGTTTGTACTCACCTTGGCTGTGTTCCGCTGGGCGATGGCGCTGGTGACTTTGGTGGCTGGTTCTGCCCATGTCACGGTTCGCACTATGACACAGCAGGTCGTATCCGTAAGGGTCCTGCTCCTGAAAATCTTCCGGTTCCAGTCGCGAGTTTCATCTCCGACACCGTGATCAAACTAGGCTGAGGGAGAGTACAATGAGTGGTATTCCACACGACCATTACGAGCCAAAGACCGGCTTCGAAAAATGGCTACACGAGCGTCTGCCAATTGTAAGCCTCGCTTACGACACGCTGATGATCCCGACACCAAAAAACCTTAACTGGTGGTGGATCTGGGGCATTGTGTTGGCATTCTGCCTCGTTTTGCAGATCATTACAGGTATCATTCTGGCGATGCACTACACGCCGCATGTTGATCTGGCGTTCGCGTCGGTTGAGCACATTATGCGTGATGTAAATGCAGGCTGGGCGATCCGGTACACACATATGAACGGCGCTTCGTTGTTCTTTATGGCCGTATACATCCACATTTTCCGTGGTCTTTACTACGGTTCATATAAAGCGCCGCGCGAAATCACATGGATCATCGGTATGTTGATCTACCTTGCGATGATGGCAACGGGTTTCCTTGGCTACGTTCTTCCATGGGGTCAAATGTCCTTCTGGGGCGCGACTGTTATCACTGGCTTGTTTGGTGCGATCCCGTTCATCGGCGAGCCAATTCAGGCGTGGTTGCTCGGTGGACCTGCAGTTGGTAACCCAACGCTGAACCGCTTCTTCTCGCTTCACTATCTTCTACCGTTCGTGATCGTTGGCCTTGTCGCGGTTCACATGTGGGCGTTCCACACAACGGGCAACAACAACCCAACGGGTGTTGAGGTTCGTCGTGGATCGAAAGAAGAAGTCAAGAAAGACACGCTTCCGTTCTGGCCTTACTTCGTGATCAAAGATCTGTTCGCACTGGTTGTTGTGCTTGCGATCTTCGTGGCGGTTATCTGGACTATGCCGAACTATTTCGGTCACCCGGACAACTATTTGATTGCCAACCCGCTGGTAACGCCCGCGCATATTGTTCCTGAATGGTACTACTTGCCGTTCTACGCAATCCTGCGTGCGTTCACCGCTGACGTTGCAATCGTTCAACTGGTTAGCTGGGTCACTGGCGGCATCGTTGACGCGAAGTTCTTTGGCGTACTGGCAATGTTCGGTTCGATCTTCGTCATGGCACTGGTGCCTTGGCTGGATACAAGCCGCACACGTTCGGGTACATACCGTCCGATGTTCAAATGGTTCTTCTGGTTCTTTGTCATCGACTTTATGGTTCTGATGTGGGCTGGCGCTATGCCTGCCGAGCCTCCGTACTCCATCATTTCTTTGGTCGGTGCTGCGTATTGGTTCGCTTACTTCCTCGTTATCCTGCCGGTTCTTGGCTTGGTCGAGAAAGCGAAAACACCGCCAGCGACTATCGAAGAAGATTTCGATGCCCATTATAAGCCCGAAGCGGCTGAGTAAGAGACGAAAAGGAAACATAAAGATGTTTAAGAAAACAATCCTTTCCGCACTCCTAGCGGCTGGCCTTTCCACCGGAGCCTATGCTTCCGGTGCGGAAAGCCACATCGAAGACTTCAGCTTTAGCTTTGAAGGTCCATTTGGAAGCTACGACGAGCACCAGTTGCAACGCGGTCTTCAGGTTTACACCGCAGTTTGTTCAGCATGTCACGGTTTGCAATACGTTGCTTTCCGTAACCTTGGTGACGAAGGCGGTCCGGCGCTTGATGAAGATCAGGTCAAAGCCTATGCGGCACAGTTTTCACTCTATGACGAAGAATCAAACTCTTATCTGTATGATTCTGAGAAAGACGAGTTCCGTCAATTCATTGTATCGGATAATTTTCCGATTCATAATGCTGCCGATCCCGTTGCGCCTGACCTTAGTTTGATGGCGAAAGCCCGCGCTGGCTTCCACGGACCTTGGGGGCTTGGAATCAATCAGGTTGTCAAAGGTATGGGTGGCCCAGAATACATCGCCTCTATCCTGACCGGTTACACTGGCCACGAAAAAGAGGAAGCCGGCACGACTTTCTATGAAAACACCGCCTTCCCTGGTGGTTGGATCGCAATGGCGCCGCCACTGGATGATGACTTTGTAGAATACCGTGATGGTCACGATGCAGACGTTCACCACATGTCGCAAGACGTTGCTGCGTTCTTGATGTGGACGGCCGAACCTAAGATGACAGCACGCAAAGAAACAGGGTTCCTTGTTTTCGTGTTCATGGTCTTCTTGGCGTCGCTGCTTTACCTAACAAACAAACGTTTGTGGGCTCCGCACAAGTATAAAGACTGAATTTTTCGGTAATTGAATTTGAAAGGGCGGGATTAATTCCCGCCCTTTCTATTTGCCCAAATACGCTGCCAGCGCAGGTGGTGGATTGTTAAGCAATGTCACCGTTGGCTGCGGTGGCTGCGCAACGCCATCCGCAACAAGAACTGTATGTTCAGCAATCCGCAAAGCATCATCAGGATTGTGAGTCACCATTAACAACGTTGAATTCTGTTCCTGCCGAATGCGGGCGACCAGATCAAGCATCTCATGACGAAGCGCAGGTCCTAGTGCCGCAAAAGGTTCATCCAGCATCAGCACAGGTCGATCCCGCAATAACGCGCGCGCCAAAGCTACGCGTTGTCGTTGACCACCAGACAATTCAGAGGGGCGGCGCGTCCCCATATCTACCAGCCCGACTTTTTCCAATGCATCCTCAACCTGTTCTATCTGGGTCTTGGATAATTTGAGGTCAGGCCGAACACCCAATCCAGTGTTTTTGAAGACAGTCAAATGTGAGAACAGGTTGTGCTCCTGAAACAGCAGTGTGACAGGGCGTTTGGCGGGCGGTGTGCTGGTGACAATGTTGCCGCCGATGGAAATTCCACCCCTCGCCGGATCGACGAAGCCCGCGATGGCCAACAATAAAGTTGACTTACCTCCACCGGATGGACCGATTATTGCTGTTGTGCCATGCTTGATCGTCAAATCCGCGCTCAACGAAAAATCCGTCTGCTCGACAAGAAAGTTTTCAAGTTTGATGTCCAAGGCGACCTCCACGATCAAAAAGCCAAAACAGTGTCAGGGTAAGGGCCACCAACATCAAAGCAACGCTGGCTGCTTCGTCCATGCGGTACGCGCCCATCAACCGATACATGATTAGCGGCAATGTTTCGACATCTGGTGGTGCAAATAGTGTGATAACCCCTAGATCACCCATAGATAACGCTGCCGCCAATCCCGTTGAAAACCCAAGAGGTTTGCGAATAATGGGCCATGTTGTTAGGCGAAACCGGGCCCAACCTTGTATATCAAGACTGTCGGTTAGGCGGCCATATGTCAGACGGTTGTGTTGCAACGCCGGCAGTAGTGCACGTAACGCTAGCGGAAGACTGATGGCCGCGTTGACCAATGCGGTGACGGGCAGCGCAAGAGCGAACGGATCGGCAATCGGATGGATGATGATGAACAACCCTGTTCCCAAAACGAACGGGGAAACAGCGAGTGTTAACAACCCTATCCCCTCGATGACCGAAGACATTTTGTTGTGTCGGACCTTCAGGCTGTCAATAAATCCAGCAAGCGTCAAGGCGAGCAGCACCGAAAGAACCGCCGATAAGAGAGCAACGGTGAGGCTGTTGAGCATTGCGGGCCAAATCGCGGTTGGTAGGTTGCTTAACGCAGGGAGGCCTCGGCCAATTACTGCAATTAGCGGCGCGCCGAGAAATCCCGTGATCGCAATCAGCACGATCGCATCTTGCAACAACATGAATTTTGATGAAACGTCCCAGCGTTGTGTGGCCGTCGATAGCCCGCCCCCAAATGCAACCGGTGTTGTCGCCCGTAGCGACCAAAAGGCAATAAATCCACAGATTAGGAACTGTAATAGACCCAAAATAGCAGCCTTCCCCAAGTCGAACTCGAACCGCAAGGCTTGATATATTGCTAACTCGACTGTCGTGGCTTTGGGCCCGCCTCCGAGGGTTAGGGCAACAGCAAAGCTGGTGACGCACAACAGAAAAACCAACAGAAACGCGCCGGGTAGTATGCCGCGAAGCATAGGTACCTCCAACTGCAAAAAAACGTCTTTCGGTGCCAGTCCGAGTTGTGCACTTAGCCTAAAATGTTCGACGGGAATACGCCCCCAGCCCTGTAAAATAAGACGTGTGACGAGGGGCAAATTGAAGAAAACATGAGCAAGTAATACGCCCGTCAGGCCGTAAATGTTCAATCGCTCGGCACCAACGGATTGGAATATCTGGGATACAAACCCTGAACGACCCCATATGGCCAGCAACCCAAAAATGGCAACGATAACCGGCAGTAAAAATGGGGCGCCCAGCAGCGTGACCAACACAGACCGACCGCGAAACGTTCGACGAGCCAGCGCACGCGCGACAGGTATCGCCAATATGACGCTTATGCTGGCTGATAGAGTGGCTTGAAATAGCGTAAATCGTACGGCGGCCCAATCCGCGCTGACTAACGTGGACGAGGTATCAGCCCTTAACCATAGTGCAATCAGCGGACCAATAACCAGCAGCGCCACAAAAAGTAGCGCTGCTGAACCCGACACGCGGGTGATTGGGTTTATTGGCTGAGGGCGGTTAGCCATTCCGATAGTGCCTCTTTACGGATGGGTTCAACGTTATCAATCGAAATCAGCAAAGCTTTTTCCGGCCCGTCTTCCGAGATGAAGCCATCAGGCAAACCGCTGGAAGGCAGCACCGCAGGATACATCCAGTTTGTTGTCGGGATTATGGATTGGAACGCGTCCGACAGCATGAAATCAAGGAATTCATCTGCTAACTGTGGATGTTTCGTTCCAGCAACCTTTGCAGCTACTTCGATTTGCATATAATGCCCCTCGTCGAAAATCGCGGCAGCTTTGGTGCCGTCTTCTTCCGCAATCAAATGATAGGCGGGTGATGTCGTATAACTTAACACCATGTCAGCCTCGCCCTCAAGGAACATGCCATACGCCTCGGACCAACCTTTGGTCACCGTGACGATGCGCGGTGATAGTGTTTCCCAAACCTCGGCAGCCTTATCGCCATAGATTTCTTTAACCCAAAGCAACAAGCCAAGTCCCGGGGTCGAGCTTCGCGGGTCTTGAATTACGATGCTGACGTCACTTTCCAACAATTCCGCAAAACTTGTTGGTGCGTTCGACAATTGGGTTTTGTCGTAAACAAATGCGAAATATCCCCAGTCGTAAGGCAGGAATACGTTGTCTGTCCACGCAATTGGTAAGTCCAGTTCAGCTGAAGTTCCGTTGTGCGGGGCAAACAGTTCGGTCGCTTTGGCGTTTGCGATCAGGCTTGTATCCAGCCCCAGAACGACATCGGCTTTAGTGCGCGCGCCTTCCAGTTTCAGTCGCGCCAACAATGCTGCGCCGTCGCCTGTACCGACGAATGCAAGGTCGCACCCGCAGGTTTCCTCGAATGCAGCCTCGATCGCGGGGCCGGGGCCCCAGTCAGACACGAAGCTGTCGTAAGTATAGACCGTTAAGGTCGGAGTTTCAGCCCAAGTAGCACCACCAATGGTGACTAGGGCCGCAGCGAGAAGGGATCGTTTCATTATGGTCCTCCAATTACTGCGGCGTATGAGATAGGAGGAACGGATATCCGTCGCACCTTCCCTACGCCGGCATGATCCGGTTCAGGTTCAACGGGTCCGCAGTATGCGTCTCAGCCATTTCTGGCCCCCCGAGGCACGGCGGACACTAACCTTAAGCGCCGGAATTGCAAGGGCTGTAGTGAAAAAGGGGCTTTTTACACGGCTGAGCTTGCGGTATGGAACTGTTAAAGGAGTTAGCATCATGTCCATGAATTCATTCGGCCATCTGTTTCGTGTAACCACTTGGGGCGAAAGCCACGGGCCAGCATTGGGCGCAGTGGTTGACGGTTGTCCACCGAATGTGCCGCTAACGGCTGACATGATCCAACACTGGCTCGATAAGCGCAAACCTGGCCAGAACAAGTTCACCACCCAACGGCAAGAGGCCGATCAGGTCGAGATCTTATCTGGCGTATTCGAGGGGAAAACGACGGGGACGCCTATTCAGTTGATGATCCGAAACACAGATCAACGCTCGAAAGATTACGGTGATATTCACGAAAAATTCCGACCCGGCCATGCGGACATCACATACTTTCAAAAATACGGAAACCGCGATTATCGTGGCGGTGGACGATCGAGTGCACGTGAAACGGCAGCCCGTGTGGCAGCAGGCGGCGTTGCGCGCGAAGTTCTGAAAGCACTGGTGCCAGAAGCAAAAATTACAGGTTATATGGTGCAGATGGGGCCCCATAAAATTGACCGCAATAACTTTGATCTCGCCGAAGTCGAGGCTAATCCCTTCTGGACGCCGGACACTGTAGCGGCAGCTAAATGGGACGAGTATCTATCAGGTTTGCGTAAATCCGGTAGCTCCGTTGGTGCTGTTGTGGAGGTGATTGCCTCTGGTCTTCCGGCTGGTCTCGGCGCACCAGTTTACGCAAAGTTGGACACGGATATTGCCACCGCAATGATGTCGATCAATGCCGTAAAAGCTGTTGAAATTGGCGCAGGTATGGACGCGGCTACACTGACCGGCGAGGAAAATGCTGACGAAATCACGATGGGCCCCGACGGCCCGGTATTTTCCAGCAACCACGCGGGTGGAATTTTGGGTGGTATTTCGACGGGCCAAGATGTGGTTTGCCGTTTCGCAGTAAAGCCGACATCGTCGATTTTGACCCCGCGAAATACGATCACAAAATCGGGTGAAAATACTGAGATCATCACCAAGGGTCGCCATGATCCATGCGTGGGTATTCGTGCAGTTCCCGTTGGTGAAGCAATGATGGCATGTGTATTGCTAGATCACGTTCTTCTGCATCGCGGGCAAATCGGTGAAAATCAGGGACATATTGGTTAAAGGATAAAATGATGGAATGGTTTACAGGATTATTGGTCAACGTGTTCATTGCAGCAGCAATACTCGTTGCCGCCGTTTGGTTGTCGAGCTTTGTAGGAAGCAAGTTACGCGCGCTTGGCAAGCAACACGAAGAGCTGGATGAGACACTTTTCGGGTTTGTCGCCAGTATTGCACGCTACACATTATTGATATTCGCAGTTATTTTCGTACTCGCCCGCTTCGGAGTTCAAACAACTTCGCTTGTAGCGCTGGTTGGTGCGGCTGGCTTGGCCATCGGTTTAGCGTTGCAGGGCACGCTTTCCAATCTCGCTGCTGGCGTTATGTTGTTAGGGTTTCGCCCTTTCAAGATTGGTGACTATGTTACGGCTGCCGGAAAATCCGGAACCGTGCGGGAAATCGGATTGTTCACCGTGGAACTTGTGACGACTGACAACGTGCAGGTTATTATTCCTAATGGAGACATTTGGTCCTCGTCCATCACGAATTACTCGATTTACGACACCCGCCGCGCCGAATGGGTTTTCGGGGTTTCTTACAATTCCGACCTGAAGAAGGCCGAGAAAATATTGCATGAACTAATCGAATCTGACGAACGCTCCCACATGGAGCCCGCGCCGTTCGTGAAGGTTACAAACCTTGGCGACAGCTCGGTTGATTTCACTGTACGGGTTTGGTGTGATCGTAGCGACCACTGGAACTTCAAGTGTGACATGACCCGTGCAGTTAAGGACGCGTTTGACGCGGGCGGAATCGATATTCCCTACCCCACAATCACACAAATACAGGTCGCTAACTAAATCAATCCGGCTCGCCGCTGAATTTCCTCGTCTTTCATGTTCAATTCTTGACCGAGGAATTCATCGGCGTCCGGTGTACACATCCAAGTGATTGCTTGTGCAGGCCATTCCGGTTTGTAATGGTCCGACGGATCCATCTGACTAACTGGATTTATGCCAGACGCTTTGATGGCCGACTGCATGTATGTTGCAACCGTACCTGGGCGGAATCCAAAGAACCGGATGCCATCATTTTCATGTTCTAGGTGTGCGTTGTTTAACAGCATTGCTGTCGCCGCCTTAGCAGCACAATAATGACTCCACCCCTCCAACGGGGAATGCGCGGCGCCCGAACTTATATTGATAACGGTGCCACTTTGTTGCGCTTGCATGATTGGAAGAACTGCTCGCAAGCCGTAGTATGCACCGATCAGATTAATCTGAACTGCATGTGCCCAACTAACCGGGTTTGATGTGGCTAGTGGACCTATAGGATCAATCACGCCAGCATTTGCGATAAAAATATCCAGCTGGCCGTACGTATCAATACATTTGGTTACGGCGCTCTCTATCGCTTGAAAGCTGGATATATCACAGGTGACAGCAATTGCGTTGCCACCATTTTCGCGAATTTGAGCAGCATTGGCTTCAATTTGATCAACTGTGCGCGCAGCGAGAACAACAGAAGCGCCTGCGTTCGCCATCGCAATGGCAGTTGCTGCACCAATGCCGCGGCTTGCACCCGTGATTATTGCTACTTTACCACCCAAATCGTGCATGAAATTATCCGTTCAGTTTTCGCAATTCTGTGCCGAGAAGCGTTGACATTCAACCCGTGTTGAAAAATTATCCACCGTAACTTCGGACAAGCGCACCCGCCAGCAAAGTCCAACCGTCGGCTATCACGAAAAAGGCCAACTTGAAGGGCAAGGAGACCACTGCGGGTGGGACCATCATCATGCCCATCGACATCAGAACAGCCGCGATAATCAAGTCAATTAACAAGAATGGAAGGAAAATTAGAAATCCAACTTCGAACCCTCGTTGGATTTCGCCCAACAGGAATGACGGCAGCAATATTGACAATGGGATGTCTTGATCTGGCGCGACTTGCGAGGGTGAAATTTCTATCATCATGGACAAGGTTTCTGCCGAAATGCGGGATTCCATGAAAACCCGAAATGGAGCAATTGTTAGCCGAAAGCTTTCTTCAGCTGTGATGCGTTCTTGCATTAGGGGCTCAATTCCTGTTTCCCAAGCCTGAGTGAATACAGGCTCCATAACGAACCAAGTCAGAAACATCGCAAGGCTGACAATCATCATGTTTGGCGGTGCTTGTTGAACGCCTATCGCCTGGCGTAAAATCGAAAGTACGGTGACCATAAACGGGAAGCAGGTTAGCATTATAGCCAACCCGGGTGCGAGGCTGAGCACGGTTAATAGCACAAACAGTTGCACCGTACGTAGCGACAAAGAATCGCCGCCTATGTCTATCGACATATCTTGCGCTATAGCTGGCTCTACCCAAATTGAGAGAAGGATGGCTGTTATGAGCGTGGGCACGAAAAGCCTTCCCAAACCCACAGAATTAAACTCCACCGGAAAGATCCGCCACCTCGGTTAAGCGGACTCCCAGATGCCCAGCATCTCCGTCCAGTTCCTCAAGTTCACCGCGTGCGACCAGTTTGTCGCCTACGTAAATATCGACGGGATCTTCGATGCGGCTGTCCAGCTGCAACACAGATTCTTTTTCCAATTTTATGAGTTCTGATAGCGGCAGGCGAGTTTTTCCAACGGAGACGGTTACTTCGATTTGCACTCCCATCAACGACTTGCTTCGCAAATTTGACAAAATACTCGAGCTATTTTCGCCGAACTCGGAAGTTTCATTATGTTCGTCAATTTGCATGCTGAATTTCCATTTCGGGCAGTTGTTCCAATTCGGTAAAGAACCCGCCAATTGCATCAATTGCCGCGGCCGAAGTTGCGTTTAGATCGATGAGGTCAAAGCCCCCGCTCCAACTGATACGAGCCTGTGCGGATTGCAGAATCGGGTCTTCAGATATCGAGACGGATGGAATCGTGTGCTCCAGCATCTCAGCGATGTCGGTGCCCAATCCCGTAGGTACAAACACCGTTAATGTGTCGTCCGGTGCGCGGATGGCCGCCCCCTGGGCGATTTTTGCGATCTCTGCGGACAATCCTGCGTTGCTTAGGGTTGGCGCAATCGCTTCAGCTAAGCTTTCGATTAGCGGTCGCAAGGACGATAAGGCCATTCGGTGCGCTTCCTCGCGGGAAAAAAAGGCGTCTCCTATGACCTCTCGAATGCTGGAAAGGCATCTGGACTGTTCCGTTGAAAATGCGTCGGACGCGGCGGCTGCCCCGTCGCGAATTCCTGCCTCAAAAGCTTCTTTACGGATCGCTTCGATTTCGTCGCCACTCACCAGTTTTGTGCCCGGGTCCGAGTGATGCATGTAGGCGAATTTTTCAAGTCTTATTGACGCCATTACGTCACCTGCTCTTTCTGTTTTTGTGCGTCTGTTTCGATCCAGTTTCGTAGAAGGTGTCCGGATTCTTCAGATCGCTGCGCTATGGTTTCCCGCAAAATTTCCACCGGATCTTTTGGTGTATTTTCCAGCGCTGGGACATCAGACAATTCGGTCAGTGTACTGGATGGACGGTACTCAGCGTCGCTACCGAGCGCCGCCATTGGCAATTGATCTAATTGTGGTGCGGAATTGGTTAATATTGGTTTAACCACGAACATACCGAGCGCCAACGTAACAATCGCAAGCACCAACATTTGCAAGATCGCCGAAATATTGAGCGCATAGCCCTGAAGCATTCCGGCGCTGGCCTCGGTTCCAAGAACGGGAGATTCAGGAAATTGCATGTTTTCGATGGTAATCACATCGCCGCGTTCCGCGCTAAACCCGACGGCAGATTGCACCAAAGCTTGAAATGCAGTGATCTCGGCTTCCGAGCGCGGGATTGTGATCGTATCGCCGTTTTGCTCGACAATAGTTTCATAATTTATTAATACCGCGACGCTCAAACGAGCGATATCACCCGGTTTCTGAACACGTTCGCGTACTGTTTCGGATATCTCGTAATTGATCCGCTCTCGGGACTGTGACTGGTTGTTACTGCTCTGCCCGCTAGCTGCGGTTTCGCCATTGTCTGGCAGGTTTGAGGCAACCGTAACCGCACCACCCGTGCCGCCAGAACTGGTCTCGGTGCTTGTTTCACTGTCGGAACTTATAGCAACGGACCGCTCGGGGTCGAGAATTCGCTCAGTGATCGTTTCACTTTCGGTTTGCGCTTCGATCATTACTTCAACAACAGCGTTTCCAGATCCCACACGCGCGGTCAGTAACCGTTCGACATTTTCCCGCAACTCCTGAGCGCGGGCGTCAAGCTCGCCGGTAGCGGAACTAAAGTTGCTGGTTGTGCCCGGTTGTAGGATTATGCCGTATTCGGTGTCGATAACGGCGACCTGTTCTGGCAGCATGCCTGAAACCGCAGCGGCCACAAGATACCTGATCGCTTGCGCCTGTCCGACATTAATAGTGCCGTTTTTGGCAGAAACCGTGACGGATGCCGAGGGCGTGACACTACTGTTAAACGGTTGTTTCACCGTATTTGCGATATGAACACGCGCCATGCTTATGCGGGCGGACGCCAAGATCGTTCGCGCAAGCTCTCCTTCTTTCGCTCTCCAATATGCGGCGTCAAACATCTGAGAGGTGGTCCCGAAGCCGGACAACGAATCCAGCAATTCGTACCCCGCGATACCGTTGGATGGTAGCCCCTCGCTCGCTAGTGATAGGCGTGCTTGGTCACGCTGAGTCGAATCAACATAGATTGCATCGCCACGAATCTCGAAAGGAATTGCTTTTTGTTCCAGCGCTGTGACAATTTCGCCCGACGTTGCGGGCCCCAATCCCGAATACAGCAACGCCATGCTGGGCGTATTTACCACCCGCACTAGACCGAAAAACGCGATGAGCGTCGCGATTGCAGCCAATACTACAACGACTTTCTTCTGTGGCTCCAGCACGGTCCACGAATTGAGAATTTGTATCACCGACCGTCCCCGTCACTCATCCGGCACCGTTCTGGCGCCAGTTTGGTTAAGGGCATCATGAATCGCGGAGCCTTAATAATTAGTTAGCAAAATCTGGATTAAAACAGGTTTCGTATTAATAGTGGCAATCAGGACGAAGCATGACTGACGCAGCAATTTCGCAAGAAGACGAAGCACCGAAAAAAAACAAGAAAGGCCTTGTTTTTGGAGTGTTCGGCGCCGCTATCCTTGGTGGCGCGGCGTTCTTTGTGACCTACACGGGGGCATTTCCAAGCTCGAGTGACGATTCGGAAGTAGCGGTGGATTCGCACGGTATCCCTATCGAAACAGAGAAGACGGAGGAAGCTTCGGGCGTAGTATTTGTTGCATTAGATCCGATGGTGATTCCATTGGGAACCTCCGCTGCTTCGCAATATTTGCATTTTCGAGCGTATCTAGAGGTACCACCAGCTTCGGCTCAAGAGGTGGAGCACCTAAGCCCGCGTGTCTTGGATGTTTTGAACACCTATTTACGGGCCATTTCAGATAGCGAACTCGAAAACCCGGCATCTATGAACCGCTTGCGCGCGCAAATGCTGAGGCGTGTTCAAGTTGTGTTGGGCGAGGAAAACGTCCGGGATCTACTAATTACGGAATTTGTACTGAACTAGAAAGGTGAGGTTTATGGAATTGATTGCAGATGGATTGTTGTTGGCGGGTACAGCAGCTGCCGCGTTTTACTGCTTTGTATTGGCGCGACGCGTTCGCGGGCTGACTGATTTGGACGCAGGATTAGGGGGGGCTATCACCGCGCTGTCGCGGCAAGTTGAAGACATGACCTCTTCGGTCGATGTTGCAAAACAAGCCACTGGCGCTTCCGCGAAAGAGCTTATCGCAATGACTGCCCGTGCAGAAATCGCAGCAGGACGCTTGGAGCTACTTCTGGCGACACTGCATGAGAATACGGGTGTTGTCGATGCAATCCACGGCAATGAAAAATCTCGCATGGAAGGTAGTTGATTTATGGTCGGTAAACGCAGACGCGCCCCTCGTCCAACGTATATCATTGTGTCATGTCTATTGGTCTCTGCCGTTATTCGGTTGGGCAATGGTGGTGTGGTGCTTGCGGAAGAGCTATCCACACATGTTGATGAACCTCCCGTGGCGAGAGCACAGATTGCGCCGCCCGTGCCTGAGCCGGAGGTCGGATTTTTGCTGGCATCAATTCGAACCCGTCAAGAGCAGCTTTCCGAACGTGAAGTGGAGATAACCGAACGGCAACTCGAACTGAATTTGATCGAGCAGCGGATTAGACAGCAACTCGCTGTGCTGAAACAGGCGGAACAGAAGCTGGCTGATACCCTCGCTATTGCGGATAGTGCTGCGGAAAAAGACTTAATACAGCTGACTACGGTTTACGAAAAAATGAGAGCCAAGAATGCCGCCGAAATTTTCCAGACTATGGAAATTAGTTTTGCAGCCGGATTTTTGTCGCGAATGAAGCCGGAATCTGCCGCAGGTATTTTGTCCGAAATGCCACCGAATGCAGCGTATTCTATAAGCGTCGTCATGGCGGGGAAAAACGCGAATGCGCCAAGGGAATAATTGGTTTTCTTAGAGAGATATTAACCATATGCGCCGGATACTCGATAGACGTGACGACAAATTTCTTGAAATGTGAGATAAACAAATGATCGGTATCGTAGGAATAATCATCCTTTTTGTGATGGTGTTTGGCGGCTATACACTTGCTGGCGGACATATGGATATTCTGCTGCACGCCCTCCCCTTCGAAATGATGATCATCGGGGGCGCCTCACTTGGGGCTTTCATACTCGGGAATGATTTATCCACAATTAAACACACCGCACTAGATGTCGGAAAAGTGTTTAAAGGACCTAGATGGAAACCGCAGGACTATCAGGATTTACTGTGTCTAATCTTTGTCCTGATTAAACTGGGTCGGAAAAGCCCGACAGACATCGAACCACACATCGAATCTCCATCGGAATCATCGATATTTGGTGCTTATCCTCGAATTCAGGCCGACAATGAAGCTGTGGAACTGATTTGCGATACCTTCCGGTCTGCATCGATGAACTACGACGATCCGCATCAAGTAGAAGAGGTGCTGGACAAGCGCATTGAAGCCTCTCTTACGCATGCTCTGCATTCCAGTCACGGGCTAAATTCCATCGCCGACGGATTGCCCGCACTAGGTATCGTTGCGGCGGTTCTGGGTGTGATAAAAACGATGGCCTCAATTGATCAACCACCCGAAGTATTGGGGAAAATGATCGGTGGTGCGTTGGTTGGAACGTTTCTGGGAGTATTCCTTTCTTATGGACTTGTGGCGCCATTTTCTAGCAAAGTTCAATCTGTTGTGGAGGAGGACCAACATTTCTACAATCTCATCCGCGAGGTGTTAATAGCCAGCCTTTATAGCCATTCACCCAACATATGCGTGGAGGTGGGCCGCCAAAACACACCGGCGCACCTGCGGCCAGGTTTCGACAATCTAGAACAAGCACTGAAAGATACCAAACAGGCTGCCGCATGAAGCGTTTTGTGTTATTTGCCTTCATACTTATGCTTCCGGCTTCGACCTTTGCCGAAACTGTTGCTGTTCTTTCGGGAGAGCACGATACCTACACGCGGTTGGTATTTGCTATTGATCCAGACCGTGATTGGAATTTGGTCACCGCACAAAGCATGGCCACGTTGGTGTTCCCGGCGCAATATCTAGAGTTTGAAGATGATGGAGTGTTCGCCCGAATACCCAAAACACGACTGACAATGACGCAACCAGAACAAAATGGAGGGGCATCCGAATACCGGATGACTTTAAATTGCGACTGCGAGGTTCGTACATTTCCATATTTGGATGCCTATATTGTTGTCGACATTTCTGATGTGCCCGAAAGCTCCATCGCCACCCCTCCCACACGTCACTTCGCACCAAAGTTGGGGGTTGCAACTTTGCCTGATGGCAATGATAGCCAGCCAGAATTTATATCGTGGACCCTGCCACAGGCGCCTTACTATGTAAGCAGTCCACATAGCGTAAACTTCCCTGCGAAAACGGGTGATTTTGGGCTTACACCAACCCAAATGCCAGATGCCGCTCCACGCGCCGCTCAAACTGATCCGTCTCAGGCGGCTCTGGCCCCAAGAATCGAAGTTGACCAAGAGTTGCAAAAGGCCGTCGATGCTGCACGCAACAGCTTGCTACAACAATTGACACTTGCCGCCGACCAGGGATTGCTGGACCTAAATGGAACTATCTTTGACGTAACGCAACCCGTAGAAACAGAAGAGATTTTTGAGCCTGAAGATCCTCTCGAGGTATTAGCAGAACCGGAGGATGAACCGCAGGTGCTGATTCAGACAGCAATTACACGGGATGCACGCGCTGTGCTTGGGGATGGTGGCTCGCAAAGCAACGATTGTCCGTCATCGGAAAATCTGGACATAGCGTCTTGGGGTAGCGGCGAAGAATTTCTTGTTGAACTGTCTCAGGCAAGAAAAAAGTTGGTACGGGAATTTGATGAACCAGACTTCTCCGAATTTGAAGGCCTGATCCATACATATTTGCGATATGGATTTGGTGCCGAGGCCAGAAGCTATTTGCTGGAAGGTGGGCAGAACATCGCACAATATTCTTTGTTGATGGATTTCGCAGTGATTGTGGATGGGCAAACTATCCAGGACGGAAGTCCACTGGCGAACGCTATAGATTGCGATGGCGTTGCCGGTTTATGGGCGATTGTCGGGATGTATCCTGACGTGGGAACACATATTAATGACAGGCGATCAATTATTGAGGCGTTTGCGGAGCTCCCAATTGATATTCGCCGTTTGGTTGGGCCAAGGTTAGCCTCGGCATTTCTTGACCGCGGGTTTGGCACCACAGCGCGACAAGTTGCGGACATATTGGAGCGCGCGCCCGGGGACCATGGCACCGAACACAAGCTGGTAGTCGGAAACCTGATGCACGCTGAAGGGCGTACACCCAGAGCCGAACAAGTCTATCAAGCTTTGGCTGAAGAGAACTCGCAAGTGACAACTGATGCATTGATTGATTTGGCGACACTTCGATTGACAAGCGATCAAGCCCCGCCGCCACATCTACTAGTGGACTTAGCGGCTAGCGCAAAAATCTGGCGGGGCACCAGCAAAGGCGGCGAATTGCGGCGACTCCAAGCATTATGGTTGGCAAAACAAGGAGAAGACGCCGCCGCAATCGACCTGTTGGTCGTAGAGATTCAGCGCGATCCTAAGCACGCAGAGATGTTGGGTCGGACGGCGGAAACGCTCTTGTCTGATTTGTCTGTAAATATGGAAACGAAAAGCAGCTATGCGGAAATTGTACACACATACATCGACTTCATCTCGGAAGACGAAAAGGCAAATAAATTGCGTTTAGAAATCGCGACGAAATTGCTTTTGGCCGGCCTTCCCGATTTTTCTATACAAATTCTGCAACCGATGTTGCAACGAAATGAAGCCGACGCAATATTGACGGCAGCAAATGCAAACATCCACGCTTTCAGACCGGAAACAGCGTTAATGTTGCTGCACGGAGTTGCAGGTGACCCAGCCAGAAAGTTGCGAGTCGAGGCCTATCTAGGGTTGGCTGAATTTGAACAAGCGCTCGAGCAGTTAAAGCAGTTCACGAGTGTGTCTGAGGCAATTGTTATTCCATCTTGGTTTAAGGGAGATTGGACAGAGTTAGTCAAAACAAGCCAATTTGCTGCTGAAATTAGCGTTAAGTTTTTTCCTGAAAGTGTTGGCTCATCCGGCAGGTTCGACGAATTACCTCTCAGTGACACACTTTCTTTGTCGGCGCTTCAAGATGTGTTGACGGCAAGTAAGTCAAGAAGTGCGGAAATTGAAAATGTGCTATTGCAACAATGATCGCATCTGAAAGATGCGAAGAGCCGATCCGGACTGGACTTACCGTTGATCTGGTGATCTCGTTTCTATAGCGTGTATACAAACCTACTGGTATCAGTGACGCTTGTGCCTATCTTAACATAGCTCGCTGAAAAAGAGATGCTCAAATCCAAAGTTACTTAATGATATGTAAGCAGGCATGCAAGAAACCGACTTATACGCACCAGTTAAAACATTCCTCGAGAGTCAGGGATATGAGGTTAAGGCGGAAGTAACGGATTGCGATCTTGTGGCCATCCGCGAAAATGAGCCGCCGGTAATTGTCGAGCTCAAGTTGTCGTTGTCGTTGGATTTACTGATGCAGGGGATCGAGCGGCAAAAAATTTCCGATGCGGTTTATGTTGCGGTTCCAGCCGGTAAGGGCAAGACTTGGAATGTGCGCGCCAAGAATGCAATCAAGATTTGCAAGCGGCTAGGGCTTGGGCTGATTTCGGTTCGTTTCGATTCTGGGCGAGGCAATATTATCGTGCACACAGATCCCGGTGCTTACAAAGTTCACAAACTGGCTAAAAGAAAGACTGCTTTGCTGTTGGAATTTCAACGACGCGTTGGTGATCCAAATACTGGCGGGCAGTCGCGTCGTGCGATCATTACAGCGTATCGGCAGGATGCTTTACGTATAGCGATTGCATTGCAAGCAGGGCCGAGCTCGCCGTCGAGCTTGGCTAAACTGCTTGCTATACCTAAGGCACAATCCATTTTGCAAAAGAACTATTACGGGTGGTTTATTCGCGTCGAACGTGGAGTTTATTCTATCGGGCCGGAGGGATCCGCTGCACTGAAGACCTACAACGAGATAGTGGAGGTGCTAGCCGTACGTACCTATAAATAGGGGCTACAACGTACGACCAGCTTCCAATTGCAGAACTATAAAAGCGCCGCAAATAGGCGATGAAGTGCTGGTCACAGGTAACAAAACCGATCACCAACCCGTTCACACCTATTAATATATGGATTAATATGACAGATTTAGGAAAATTTAAGGGCGAATTGTGTCACTATTTGTCAAATAGGAAGAAGGGTTTCTGTTTGCGCTTCGTAACAAATAATAGGAAATCCTAGTTCCAGCGTTAAAGCCGGACGGCGACTTTTATTCGATGACCAAATTTGCGACTAATCTGAACTGTGTAATCGACATAAATAGTCCAGAAAAAATTGAACTGCTGGAATTGTTTTAGCAACACCTGACTTTTGATCAACTTTGTGGACCAACAATTTTGTTGGGTTTCGGTTAAGCAGCCTCAGCATCAAATCAGTCAATTGCCTCGAAATCGAACAAAGTAAAGTTTACCCGGATCACATCTAGCAAAGCTGCGAAAGCTGTTAGCCTTCTTTCCAGCATCACTACCGAATACAGATACAAACTGAGACTTCGGGCTGGAACACTTTTTGGATTCGGTGAATATTGTTGAAGTATTGGGCTGAGGCAGCTAATTATGGCGGATTAAGTGACTGCTACAACTCCTTTGGGGGGTGAGATGTTTAGTGCGTTGGGACTATCGTTTATCTACCTAACAGGTGGCGGTACAATTGAAGGTCCGGTGCATTCTTACCAGTATGAATACACAGCTGAATATGGTGTGCGGGCGGTCGCAGACGGAACACATTTTTATACGCGCGAAAACTCGACGCTAGAATTGGAATTCTTAATTGGCCTCGGTACGGATGTATTGCTAACAGCAAACATCGATTCCGGCATAGATACGCCAAAATTCAACGCAGCCCCTTCATTGAGTCTCAAAGTTGAAAAAATTATCAGTATTTCTGCTTCGCAAAAATTAACTTTGTACGCCGATTTTTCCTTTCTCGGAAACCAAGAAAATATCCCATGCGTTGACAGCACAGGAAAAACGTTTCACTGCTATCACGGTGTTGTGCCGGCTGATCCCTATTACTTACTTTCTTTCGACGAAATCGATGACATTTACAAAAATAAGATAAACCCAATTCGTGGAATAGGGTTTAGATACGATATAATTTTCTAGTGGAGATTAATAACAATGTTCAAAGGTAAATTTGCTCTTACATTGGTACTCATAACAACGCTTGTACTTGCCGGTTGCGGAGGGTCAGCGGTAATTGACACCGGAGGGAACCCGGTTTCAGTAGGTGACACCTTCACGTTCGAAGGACAAACCTTCACTGTAACAAGTGTGGCGGGTGATGGATCTTCAATAACGATAACTGCGCCGTCAGACGGCTTCACTCAGGCGACTCTTACTTTTACCCTAACTTTGTCACCTGATGGTATATATCGGTATTCAACTGACTCCCTTGATATAACGTATGACCCTACTACCGATGTAGTGTCTTGGAGTATTGCGCCGGGTACTTCTGAGGCCGGACTAATAGTCGAAGTCCTGGAGAATGAACTGAGAGATGCAATCGCGGCTGTGGAGGAGTCAGGTAAGCGCGTCAGTGATAATGTCGATTTCAGCTATTCTAACATTAACGTTAACGGCCTCGAAGATGTCCATAATCTTGGGTGGTCGGGGGAGACCGCAAAAGTGCTGATTATCGATGAGCATCAGGGCGATAGCGGTATTTATGGATACGACAATGGGTTTGGTGCTGGTGCACTCGATTTGACTCACGGAATGAATACTAGCCTTATCGTGTCGGCTGTGGCGCCTGAGGCTGAGATAATTAAGACCGAACTAGACGGCTACTGGCCAATTAGCACTACCGATAATACCATTGATGTCGTGAACGCGTCTTTCGGTTGGCATATCACGGACTCGCCAAGCCTGATCGCGGGTCTCACAACTGCTCAAGACTTTGTGGTCTATGGCCTAGACCCGCTCGCAATTGCCAGTCCGAATGCTGTTATTGTGAACGCTGCCGGAAACAACGGAAACATAACGGCTCAAAGTATTTCTTATAATTGTGACACTGCAGGCGATAGAAATACCGCCGATAGCTGTACCGATGTTAAGTTTTCTGTGGACGAGGACCTTTACAGCGCCCTTGACCGCACAATTTTTGTTGGGGCCTACGACAGTGATATTGGCTATCTGACTGAATATTCAGTATCTGCCGGTGATATAGCCAAAGACTACTTCATGGTCGCTGATGGCAATTCCATTATTGATGATACAATGGGGACTTCATATGCTGCGCCACGAGTGGCAGGAGTGGTGGCGTTGACCGTGCACAAATTTCCAAACCTCACGGCAGCCGAAAGAACCCTCCTGGTTTTACACACGGCGGACGATTTGGGGGCTGTAGGTGTAGATTCAGTCTTTGGACATGGCCTACTAAACGCATCCGCTGCGCTAAACCCTGTGGGATTGTTGGAGTAACTACCCCGACTGACGTTCGGGTTAGCGAGAATTGGGTTTTTATTATATTGATGTCGATTCAGTAACAAACACAGCTGTGGGCGTACCCGTTTAATTTGCGCTCATTCTCTTTTCGGAGCTAGAGGAGGCTTATGAAACCTCTCTATCAAAAGAACAAATTCTTGACTTGATCAAAAACACGCCATGACAATGCAACAAACCTGAAGCCGCGAAGAACATAGCGCACAGCCGCTTATTGAAAAGCTGCGCAATCCCTATTTCGTAATTTGATTGTCCCGCCTACAATGTTTCCAACTTCAGAAATGCAGAAAGCTAATAAGGGGAATTTCTGTTCAGCATTTCATCGCAGTATTTGTTTCTTATGGGGTTCAACCCAACCACATAATGGAGTATGCAACATTTTGAACGAGATGGAAAATGGCAAACAATATATTTGATCAAGGACTGCTTCGTACCAGTTGATACTCAACGGCTCCGTAGCTCAGCTGGATAGAGCGGCCCCCTCCTAAGGGGCAGGTCAGAGGTTCGAATCCTCTCGGGGTCACCAATATACTAATACCCTATTATATAGAGATTTTTCTAAGGAAAAATCGATCAACTTTGGACAAAATTGTGGCTATTTGTGCGGAGCTCCTAACAGCCTTCATCGCTAGGGCCGCATGGTGACGTGTTGAACACTGGAGCTTCGTAAAGCATTATCCACCCATCCTAGGAATAGGGAAAATTGAGTATTACTGGCGCATTCCAAGGGACTAATATCAGTCGAATTCACCACAAACAACAACAGTAAATCGTAGAGGAAAAGGGTTATTTTGCTCGACATTGTCTTGCTGTTCGCTAACTACGGACTATCCGAATATCGGGAAAGTCGGGAGGATTTCTAACGTCTTGATACCTTCCAATGCTTCCGACAGCGGGATGAAGGCAAGAAACACTAGCGCATCAAACATGTTGATACGCAACTCTCTAGCCGAAAAGGTCGGCGTCTTTTCGGTTTTGAATAGGGAAAAATTAGGAATAATTCGGGGAACCCTAGCCGCGTAGTCAGCGTAATTGTCACCAAATGTGGAGCGCAAAAACTGTTCTTCTTTTTCCGCTGTAGCATTAAGAATTTGAAATGTAACGCCAGCCAACAAAATCGTAAGAATAAGGCTACCCATCATCAGGCCAAACCCAACTGTGCCGATAGTTGAAAACAGGTACAAAGGATGGCGGGCGATAGAATATGGCCCATCCTGGAAAACCAATTTGTGCTTGCGCCCACCAATATAAATAATTGCCCAGAACCGCCCCAAAACCGCGGTAATAATTAGGAACAACCCAAGCATGTCCACAGTTTCTGATATCAAGCCACCCGTATCCCGGGTAGATTGCGAAAACAGTAACAATGGGACGGCGATCACGAACGATAACCTCAGAAGGTTTATCCGGTGTTTACCTACAAATTTACCAATTGAACTTTATTCCAAGACTGCTCGCCAATTTTTTTGTGTACCCGTTAGTCGACAGAACCACTATTCAATTCATATGCTTCATTTTGAGGTAAAACCGCATCAAGTATTATGACGAACACAAACTAGGCCGTGGGCTAATTGATATTGAATGTGTAATGCTGGTTTACGATCCAATTCCCCGCACGAGGCAGGCAAACAAACATGACCACCCCTGATTTCAGCTTCGAAGAAGCCTGCAACAAAGAACCGATCTGCGGGGTCGATGAAGCTGGTCGTGGCCCATGGGCGGGCCCGGTGGTTGCCAGCGCGGTAATTCTTGATCCAGCGTATATACCTGACGGTCTTAACGATTCAAAAAAACTGACTGCCAAGCGGCGGGATGCGCTGTTTGATGAGATAACCGAGGTTGCCCAAGTTGGCGTGGGTATCGCAACGGTGCAGGAAATCGATGACATAAACATCCTGCAAGCAACATTCCTCGCTATGCGACGCGCGGTAGAAGCTCTACCTCAACCACCGGCTCATGCCTTGATAGACGGTAATAAAATACCACCGCGCCTGATTTGCGATGCAGAAGCGATCGTGAAGGGCGATGGGCGGTCTGTATCGATCGCAGCCGCCTCGATCATTGCGAAAGTTACACGTGACCGCATAATGGTGACATTAGCGCAACAGTTTCCGGGCTATGGATGGGAGCGAAACGCTGGATATGGGGTAAAAGCGCATCAAGAGGGGCTGAACCGTCTTGGGGTCACCCCACACCATAGAGTTAGTTTCAAACCAGTACACAAGATGTTGTATCAAGACAATTAATTAAGTCATTGATTCAAAAAGAAATTGACGGCGAATCACTTTTGAATCATCTTGGTCGTAACAAAAAAACATATAAAAAATACGTCCGAGGCAGACAAATGAATATACAAAAAGAGTCAGAGGCGCGTAGCGCGCTTCCGCTAGATCAAATCATTGCAGGTGACTGCATAGAGGTTATGAACAGCCTTCCCGAAGGTTCCGTAGACCTGATTTTCGCGGACCCACCGTACAATCTTCAGCTTAAGGGTCAGCTACACCGCCCTGATAATTCCAAAGTTGATGCGTGTGATGACGAATGGGATCAATTCGCCAGCTTTGCGGCTTATGACAAGTTTTCTCGTGCGTGGCTGAAAGCCGCCCGCCGTATTCTGAAGCCTAACGGCGCGATCTGGGTCATCGGCTCGTATCACAATATTTTCCGCGTTGGTACGGCTTTGCAAGACGCTGGTTTCTGGATTTTGAACGATGTTATCTGGCGCAAATCAAATCCAATGCCAAATTTTCGTGGCAAACGTCTGACAAATGCGCATGAAACAATGATTTGGGCTGGTAAATCCGATGCCTCCAAATACACGTTCAACTACGAGGCCTTGAAGGAACTTAATGAAGGCATTCAGATGCGTAGCGATTGGGTTTTGCCAATTTGTAACGGCAACGAGCGCCTAAAAAATGACGAGGGCCAGAAAGCCCACCCTACGCAAAAACCTGAATCGTTGTTGCACCGCATTTTGGTTGGCAGCACATCGCCAGGTGACGTTATCCTCGACCCGTTCTTCGGAACAGGTACCACTGGTGCTGTTGCCAAGAAGCTTGGCCGTCATTTCATTGGCATTGAACGCGAAGCGGCTTACCGCAAAGTAGCACAGAAACGCATCGAAAATGCACGGCGCTATGATCGAAGCTCCCTCGAAGTTACCCGCTCCAAACGCGCTGAACCACGGGTCCCTTTTGGTCAGCTGGTCGAACGTGGCATGTTGATTCCGGGCGAAGAGTTGCGTTCACTGAACGGCCGTCACCGCGCCAAAATCCGCGCGGACGGTACATTGGTTGCGCATGATGCACGTGGTTCCATCCACCAAGTCGGCGCTGCGCTGGAAGGCGCGCCAAGCTGCAATGGATGGACATATTGGAGCTTCAAGCGCGAAGGCAAACAAGTGCCCATCGATGTGTTACGCCAACAAATTCGCGCCGAAATGCGCGACTGACATAAAGTTTACCGCCTGATGTCCGTAGGGACATAACACCTCACCCCGCCATTCGTGGCGGGGTTTTTTATCGCTAACCCATAGGCGATTCCGCTCACTTTGTGGATTTATTTGTTCGCAAATACCCTGTAGCGTCCTTGCGAAATTAATTTGTTAACGGAGTCCCCATGTCTGGAAAATTTGAAACCCGCCTTGCCGAACTTGGCATCGAACTGCCAAACCCTTCAACTCCCGCTGCTAACTATGTGCCCTTCGTGCGGGTCGGCGATCTGATTTACATATCTGGTCAAATTTCCATGGATGCGAACGGGTTGGTTAAAGGCAAACTCGGCGACGGTTTTTCGCTGGACGATGCATATGCGGCGGCCCGCCTTTGCGGAATCAATTTGATCGCACAGGTTCGCGCGGCCTGTGATGGTGATCTTGACCGCTTGGTGCGGGTTATCAAGTTGAACGGTTTCGTTAACGCCACTCAAGATTTCACCGACCACCCGAAAGTGGTTAACGGCACGTCTGATCTGATGGTCGAGGTGTTCGGCGATCAAGGTCGCCATGCTCGGGCAGCGGTTGGTTCGTCTTCGTTACCATTAGGCGTAGCCGTCGAAGTCGAAGGTATTTTCCAGATTGCCTAGTCTGCCACGAAGTTTTCTGTGCGAACCGATTGCCCATCGTGGATTGCACGATGTGACAAAAGGGATGCAGGAAAACTCTCGTCCGTCATTCGAGGCGGCGATTAAAGGTGGCTACGGGATCGAGCTAGATTTGCAGTTGTCTTCTGACGGCGAGGCGATGGTCTTTCACGACTACATGCTGGAGCGCTTAACATGCGAATCCGGCCCGATCCGCATGCGTACCGCAGCAGAAATTCGTCAAATTAGGTTAAAGGTTGGCGACGATCCGATCATGGACTTGCCGAATTTTCTTGAATTGGTCAAAGGTCGGGTGCCGCTATTGATCGAGCTGAAAGACCAAGACGGGGCACTCGGCCCAGATGTGGGGCGGTTGGAAACACGTGTGGCCGAAGTTCTGGCGAAGTATACAGGCGATGTGGCGCTAATGTCGCTCAATCCGCATTCTATGGCCGTGATGTCAAAGATTGCGCCAAATATTCCGCGCGGTCTGACCACTTGTGATTTCAACGCCGAACGCTGGCCAATGGTGCCGCGTAAACGCGCCGAAGAATTAACAAAAATTCTTGATTTCGACCTTACAGACGCCTGCTTTATTTCCCACGACCACAGGTTGCTGGATGCGGAGCCAGTGACAGCCGTAAAAGTCCGAGGGATGCCGATTCTATGCTGGACCGTCCGAAGTTCCGAGCAGGAAATTAAAGCACGTCGCCTTGCTGACAATATCACGTTTGAGGGGTATATTCCCGAAAAATGTTCACAATCTAAGGACGCAGATGTCTGATGTAGTTAATACCGGCGAAGGCCGCCTTGCCGACGCCCCCAGCGACCACCGCCCGATTGCCAGAGCAAAAGTAGGCGTGCTTTTGGTAAACTTGGGCACACCGGATGGGACGGACTATTGGTCTATACGTCGGTATTTGAACGAATTTTTGTCCGATAAGCGGGTAATAGACGCGCCGACGTGGAAATGGCAACCTATTTTACAGGGAATTATATTAACTCTGCGTCCTTCAAAATCAGGGGAAGCTTATCGTAGCATCTGGAATAACGAGCTGGACGAAAGCCCGTTGTTAACCATTACGCGCGCGCAGACGGAAAAGATTGATGTCGCGTTAACAGCGAAATACGGTGACAATATTGTTGTCGATTTCTGCATGCGCTACGGTAACCCTTCAACCGATTCCGCAATACGACGGCTACATGAACAAGGTTGCGAGAAGATCGTGTTCTTCCCGCTCTACCCGCAATATGCAGCCCCAACGACCGCGACTGCCAATGATCATGCGTTCCGCACGCTCATGAAGATGAAGTGGCAACCCGCTATTCGAACCGTTCCAGCATATTTCGACAACCCGGCGTATATTGCGGTTTTGGCCACCTCCGTCCGCGAGGCCTATGCCAAACTCTCCACCACACCGGATCATCTGGTGGTATCTTACCACGGCGTCCCCGAACGTTATCTACTGGAAGGTGATCCTTATTACTGCCAATGTATTAAAACGACCCGGTTATTGGCAGAAGCCCTTGGTTGGGATGACGGCCACCTAATAACTGCGTTTCAGTCGAAATTCGGCCCCACAAAATGGGTTGGCCCCGCAACAGTCAACGAAGTTGCTCGGTTGGCCAAGGCGGGCAAGACAAATATCACCATCGTAGCCCCAGCATTTTCCGCCGATTGTGTTGAAACGCTGGAAGAGATTAACGAGGAAATTCGTGAAAGTTTCGAGGAAGCTGGCGGAGAAACCTTCACCTATATCCCGTGCCTCAATGACCGAGACGACCACATAGCGGCCCTTCTGGGGATTATTGAAAACGAATTGCAGGGGTGGGTTTAATGAAGTTTTTAATACTTCTTATTTTGGTTCTCGCTGGCGGCTACATGTTCCCGCAGGTCTATGAGCAAGTAGACGGTCCCTGTCAGTCTGTTGAGAAAAAGTTGGTGCGGGACAACACAGAAAACGGGCTGGAAAACTCGATTATTTCTAACGTTGCACTAGCGATCAGCAACGGGGATTTAGGCGAAAGGATTGCGGACGACAAGTTCCCCAACCTACCTTCCAGATTGGGGTGTTTGGCGGTCTATTACAATATGCCCGAGGGCAAAAGTTAACATTAACTAACCAATAACTTTGCGGTCATTTTGTCGATATCACCGCCGAAGGATTCAAGCATCGCGCCTATTTCAATACGCTCTGTCGAGATGAGTGATATTCCCTCGATAATCAAATCGAACATTTTTGGGCGACCGTTCACTTCGATAACCCACCACTCCAAGTCGTAGTCCGACCGATGCTGTGCGTTGACGTAGCTTTTTACAAGTACACCCTTGCTACCGGCGTACCGGCTGCTGATCACGCTAATCTCGGCACCTGCGAAGTCGCGAAATTGGCGGCCATATTTGCGCGAAATATATCCCTGAAAAGCCTGTATATAAGCCGCCAACTGGTTGCGTGAGGCGGATCGACCAGGTGCACCCAATGCCGTTTTCGCTATCAGACTTACTTCACTGCGATTGCCAAAAAAAGCCTCGAAATCGACCAACATCTGTGCTTCTGATTTGCCGGAGTTAATGATTTTGTGCACATCTGCCACGACGGTCCTAATAAAGCCGACCGCAGCATCTTCTGTAAGCGCAACCGCAAACGTTGGTAGCGCTGTGGTTAGCATAAGCCCGCCAGCACCCGCCAGAAAGGCGCGGCGTTGCAGAGCCGGGTTTTTAGTAATCGAATGCAAAGGGATCCTCCAAATCTTCAACAACCAGTTCTGTATCAAGATTGTGCCGCATGTTTTGCAAATAAGCAATTCGCTGCGACGCATAACTGTCTGATGATTCATATAGTAATAGATTAACCAAATCGGAATAGGTGTGCCGATCTCCGACGAGATCAACACCTTTTAGCAGGAACAAATATTCCCGTTCAGGCGAGGGAATATAGTATTGTAGCGGGTCAATCGCGAAGTCCGCCACCATACCCAGCGTTCCACGTACGGTGCTTCCACCTATTAATGGTAATTCTAGATAGGGGCCTTCAGCAACACCGTAGACCTGAAGTGTTTCTCCAAAATTGGTAGGTAATTCGAACAAGCCCAGGTCGGAAGCTGGGTCAAATAACCCGGCAACTCCCAAAGTCGAGTTCAGTGCAAACCGTGCCGCCGTTTGCACCGCATCTGCAAACTCACCTTGCAAAATATGGTTAACGGTTTGCCCAGGCAGCGCCAGATTGTTAGCGCTATTGTCTACCGCATCGCGCAGTTCTTCCGGCACGACAGCCCCGTACGTGGCCGAGGCCGGGGCTAATGCTACAGCATCCACCGCTTTGTTGAATTCATGTATCTGGCGGTTGGTTTCTTCAAACGGGTCGTTAATGTGTTCCGCAGGCACTGGACCGCTCGAACATGCTGCTAGAAAAGACAGCAATACCAATACACCGCCGTTGCGAAAAATAGTCATACCCATAAAGCCTTTTAACAAAATCGTGGCGCGACTACAAATATGGGCGGCGTAGAATCGCCGCTTTTAGTGCGCCTCCGCCCAGTTTGCACCTTGACCAGCATCAACCACAAGTGGAACATCAAGTTTTATTGCCGGAAGACAGGCCTGTTCCATGATGTTTTTCACGATTGCAGTGGTTTCATCGACAGCATCTGCGGCCACTTCGAAGATCAACTCATCGTGAACTTGCAGTAACATTTTGGCAGGCAGATGCTCGATCGCATCAGGAACGCGGATCATCGCGCGGCGGATAACATCGGCTGCGGTGCCTTGGATCGGCGCGTTGATAGCTGCGCGTTTGGCAAATCCCGCGTGCGGTCCCTTGGCGCTGATCTCTGGCGTATGAATACGTCGTCCGAATAGCGTCTCAACGTAATTATTTGCCTTCGCAAAAGCCACTGTGTCGTCCATATAGGTCCGAATTCCCGGAAAACGCTCAAAATACGTATCAATGAACTTTTGCGCATCGGCGCGTGGAATTCGTAGATTTCGCGCTAGTCCAAAACCGGAAATCCCGTAAATAACACCGAAGTTGATCGCCTTGGCTTGGCGGCGGATCGATGGGTCCATTCCCTCGATCGGAACACCGAACATTTCGGAGGCAGTCATTGCGTGGATGTCTTTTCCATCAAAAAACGCCTGTTTGAGGCTATCGATCTTGGCGATATGGGCCAGTATCCGTAACTCGATCTGACTATAGTCGAGACTTACCAATACGTTCCCATCATTCGCCACGAACGCCTCGCGGATGCGGCGACCTTCTTCAGTCCTGACAGGAATGTTTTGCAAGTTTGGGTCGGTGGAGGCGAGTCGACCAGTGGTCGCCCCCGAGATCACATAAGACGTATGTACGCGGCCCGTATCTGGGTTGATGTGGCCCTGCAAAGCATCTGTGTACGTGCTTTTCAGCTTGGCCATTTGCCGCCAATCCAGCACCCGCGCTGGTAAATCATGCCCTTCGGCGGCCAGATCTTCCAGAATGTCAGCCCCCGTTGTATACGCACCGGTTTTGCCCTTCTTGCCGCCCTCTATCCCCATCTGGTCGAACAGGATTTCTCCAAGTTGCTTGGGAGAGGCCACGTTGAACTTGCCGCCCGCCAGTTCATAAATCTCGTCTTCGAGCCCCGCCATTTTTTGCGCAAAGTTGTTGGACATGCGAGATAAGTGGTCACGATCAACCTTGATTCCCGTCATTTCCATCTTCGCGAGAACAGGAATCAACGGGCGTTCCATGGTTTCGTAAACGGTGGCCATACCGTCCACCGCCAACCGCGGTTTCAGCAACTTCCACAGCCGCAGCGTAATATCCGCATCTTCGGCGGCGTAGGGTGCGGCGTCGTCTATTGGCACCTTATCAAAGGTAATCGCAGACTTTCCGGTCCCGATCAGAGTCTTGATCGGGATAGGCGTGTGGTTCAGGTAACGCTCGGAAAGTGCATCCATTCCATGGCGATGCAAACCGCCGTTTAACGCGTATGACAACAGCATGGTGTCGTCAATCGGGGCAATGGCGATATCATTACGGGCGAAAATTTTCGCGTCGTATTTCATATTTTGCCCGATTTTCAGGATGGAGGGATCTTCCAACATCGGTTTCAACATCTTTAACGCCAACGCTTTATCCATCTGCCCTTCAGCCAGATCAGCACCGCCAAACAGGTCATCCACCCCGCTCACATGCGCCAACGGGATATAACAGGCAGAGCCAACCTCGACCGACAGGCAAATCCCCACCAGATCAACGATCATCTCGTTCAAGCCCGTGGTTTCAGTATCCACAGCAATCCAGCCACGGGCATAGGCGGCATCAATCCAAAGCTGCAGTGCTTCGGCGTCGCGAACGGTTTCGTATTTGGAATGATCGACGGGTGCTGTAAGGGCCGCGGTATCGACTGTGCTGTCAGGGCTGGTCGTGATTTCTTCGATCACGGGGGCCTCAACGCCCAGCTTCGCAGCCATTCGCGTCGTCAGCGTGCGGAATTCCATCGAGGCGATGAACGCCAAAAGATCTTCGGGCACGGGTTCGCGCACTTCGAATTCATCGATACTTTCGATCACAGGTGTATCAATTTTCAGCGTCACCAATTCGCGAGACATGCGTATCTGGTCAGCCTTCTCGATCAAGGTCTGGCGGCGTTTGGGCTGTTTGATTTCTTCGGCGTGCGCCAGCAGATTATCAAGATCACCATATTCTTGAATCAACAGCGCTGCGATCTTTACGCCAATTCCGGGCGCGCCGGGGATGTTATCAACGGAATCCCCCGCCAGTGATTGCACATCAATCACACGGTCAGGACCAACACCGAATTTTTCTTCAACCTCTTCAATCCCAATGCGACGGTTCTTCATCGCGTCCAGCATTTCAACACCGCCGCCGACCAGTTGCATCAGGTCTTTGTCTGAACTGATAATCGTTACACGACCACCAGCCTCGCGCGCTTGCACGGCATAAGTTGCGATGATGTCATCGGCCTCGTACCCTTCCATCTCGATACAAGGCAGATTGAAGGCGCGCGTTGCATCGCGGATAAGCGGGAACTGTGGCACCAAATCTTCGGGCGCTGGTGGGCGGTTAGCTTTGTAATCGTCGTAAATCGCTGAACGGAACGTTTTGCCTTTGTGGTCGAAAATTACTGCCACATGAGTTGGGGCGTCGGGGCCGTGGTTATCTTCGACCATTTTATAGATCATATTGCAAAAGCCCGCGACCGCCCCGACAGGCAGACCATCAGACTTGCGCGTCAATGGCGGCAAGGCGTGGAAGGCGCGGAAGATAAAACCCGAGCCGTCAATTAGATGCAGATGGTGCCCCTTGCCGAATTCCATATCAGGACTTCAAAACGAATTTTTTATCGCAATACGGGCATTCCACGAACCCTGCTTCGGCTGGTATCTGCAGCCAAACTCGCGGGTGTTCACCGCCGCCATCGCAAGGAATGCTGGATTTTGTGACTTCTTCGGTTTCAGTAACATCGTTAGACATCGTCGTCTCCTGTATAGATTATGCGGGCTGGATCATACGGCCAAGACGGCGGCCGGCGAGTATATGCATGTGCATGTGTGGTACGTCCTGAACGCCGTCATGCCCAGCGTTCGTGATTAACCTGTAACCTTTGCCGCCATTAGACGGTGTGGCCTTGATAGCGTGTGAAATTGCACCAATTACCCGAGTGAAATCAACAATTTCGGCATCCGTGGCTTCGGCAGCGAAATGGTCGTAATTTATATAGAACCCCTTCGGTATCACCAAAATATGATCGGGCGCGGCTGGGTTAATATCGTGAAACGCCAGCGTGTAATCCGTCTCCATCACTGTATCGTTCGGGATTTCACGCCGAAGGATTTTGGCAAATATGTTTTGATCGTCGTATTCATAAGGCATGTTGGCCCCCATTATTCAAAAGACAAAGACTGCGCGATTTTCTCGGCGCGCTGAGTTGAGATTTTCATGAAGTAGGCCAAAGCCACTCCATTTGCCTCTTCGCTTGCTGTTTCGGCAATCATGTATAGTGCAGACAACCCCATTTCTTGCAAGCTATCCTGATCTGAGCGGATATTACTGTGAAGTGCCGACGTCAACGACCTGCTCATCTCGGCGCTAATATTGCCATCAGCCAACCCGATGCGTTGGGCATGACCTGCAAGATAGGAGTCGTCAAGTCTGCACCTGACATCCAGCACCCGCATTTGGCATCGGTCATCTGCAAAATCGGCGACGGTTTCCAAATTGCTGGGATCAAGGCAAATAGTTAGGTTATCAGTTTCTAAACGTTCAAACAGTAGTTTCAGGAATGCACGTCGGTGGCGATTTCGTTTTACGCGTGTGTCTTCCAGATGGCCTAAATCTGGTAGGTTAATACCGGATTCGTCAAATATATATCCCAGTGATCGAACATTGTCAGCTTTCGCAACAGCCTCGGCCACCCGCTTTCCCACGTGCCACTTCTTACACAATACTATTTGCAAAGTGTTTTGCCGCCCGATGCGGCCCCCCCGTTCCCAGAACCGTTCCCCGTATCGGTGGCCAGTTCGGCCGCGAGCGTTAAGGTAGTTAATCAAACGTTTCCCGTCTGGCCCAATGTTGGCACAATTGCCGTCGCGAAATTCTTCCGCCAGCGATTTTTTCAATCCGACGGCCTGCGGAGATATTTTGCGGGCGAAAAGGTAGTCTTGCGACAATAAAAAGTTCAGATGGTCCTCGTAAAATACGGTCGGTATACCGTAGTCCGAAAATGACAGGAACGTAAGCGTTTTGGATTCAACTTCCGATCTGGCGACGAGATGCATCACCAAAGTCTGAAAAAATGTCTCGTCCGGTATCCAAGTGGTCTTGAAAAACCGCGAAATGTCGGGGCGTTCGGTCAGGAATTTCAATAACTTCGTTATGGTCGACCGCCGTAGACACCACCACTGCGAGCCGATCATGACTTGTAAACCCTTGGGTAAATCTCGCGCTAAACCAAGCGCGCGTTGCGTTTTAATCGAGGCATAGAATAACGCCTTGTTGTTTCGCTCGTTAAACCAGTGGCGATAGATCAGGCGTTCTTCCTTAAGTCCGACCTTAATCCAGTCACTCTCGAAATAGTCGTGATGCTCGATATAGTCCTTGCCACTGTCGTCCAGGAACTGGTGCATGTGCTTAATCGGTTTAATTGGCATGCAATCGCCACTAAGCATGTAAAAATGGGTCGCTTCGGGGAATGTCTTGTGGCCCAAGCGCAATGCATTGAGGGATCCCTGCACCAACGACCACTCCCCCCAACCGCATTTCACACGCGCAGCAAGGCAAACATTTGGGTTATTCTTAAATGCATCCTTAACGATCGAAAAATCAGCATGGCTTCCGCCTCCGTCGAAATGAATCGACACATAATCCCCGCTGTCACAAAGCATCTCGGCTTGCTCGACAATCAGGTCGGGATTCCTGTGACACAAAAGAAGGAAGCAGATTTTTGCCATGAGGCCTTTCCAGATTTATAGCCGCGGACATTAGTGCAGATTATAGCGATATTGAAGGCGGGACATGCGATTTGCCCAATAAATTTCCACAGACTTAACGGTCTATTGCACCGAATGGTTGAGCGGGCTACAAAACTCTGATGTAACGAGGAGAATTCCATGGGCTTTCCTGGCACCTGGATGACCGAGAGTGAATCGGTTGTTTATCGAGTAGTCCCTAAGTGCGCGTGTTCGACCATCGGACAAATCATGTACTACGGGGACCACGGCGAGTATTTCGACGGTGACATCCACGACGCGACGTCCGGCATCCACAAATGGGGGATCGAGGATAGCAAACCGCTGATCCAGAAACGCGTCACTGATCAACAGACTTACGCTTTCACCTGCGTTCGCAACCCATATTCACGGGTGCTTTCGGCGTATTTTGACAAGATCGCCGGTATTCAGCGCAATGGAAAGCGGTATCGCGGAAACCTCGTGCCAATGCTGGTGCGTAAATACGGCGTCGATGTGGAGGGGGATTTCGACCAGATCGCCTCCTTCCGGCGGTTCCTGTTGTTTGTGCGGGACACCATCAAATTCCGCAAACCGATGGATCCGGATATCCATTGGTCGGCAACATCAGGACATATTTCGACTTTCATTGCCAACGGCGGTCGGTTTAACCGGATTATTTCGACCGAAGGCTTCGGTGATAGCATGGGCAAAGTCTTATCAGAGATAGAGCAGAAGCATCCTGTCGATTTGGACTCCATGCCTCGCTTTAACGAGAGCGAAGGTCACGGCCCCAAACGCGAATTCCCAGTGGAAGACTATTTCGACGACCTATCCCAACACCTGATGTTCGAGATTTACCAACGCGATTTCCGGTTGTTTAAGTATGACCGCGAACCAGGGCGCGAGGGACCGAAGAAAGAAATTGATCTAGACGAGGTTCACGCGAAGCTGAGCGGGCGCTGAGATTATGGACTACGCCCCCATCCTAAGGAGATTTACCGAGTTAGATGGATGGTTAAGGAGCATAACACCCAAACCGGTCAATCAAGCTATCGAGAAGATGCAATTTGGCGCGTCTATGCCAGTTTACCTTTTTTGCGATCGGAATACTGTTCGGTGTTGTCGCCGTCATTTTTATAATCCGAAATAGAAACCGTACTAGCTGCAAGTGGCGCAAGGCAAAAACGCAGTCTGTTGGTAGTCTAACACAGTACGATTGTAGAACTTGTGGAGTTGAAGCGTTCACCGCCAACGGCAAGCCTCCGAAAGATTGCAAGCGTGGGCTGAAAGCCCGGCCACATTAACGATATTCATTATTTGTTAACTATGTTGCGGTATAGCTTCCTGTGCTGGACAGGACTTAAAACGTTCAAACGGGGATTATTGCGTCGGGCAATGAAGATTTAACCTAAAGACCATCCGCTCGACTTGGATCGTCTTGATGGCAAAAGGCGGCACCTTTGTTCGGTGTCGGGCAGACGGCGCGATATCCTCGCTATTAGCGACCAATCTTCCCCGATTTGGTCAGACCCGGTTCTTCAGCGGAACCTCCCGAGAATGTTGGTGGTTTAGGCGCGAGGGGACTCGGGCGTCTTAATTATTATGCCTGTAGGGCTGCTTTCTGCTTTAGGTTGTGGCAGGCGAGTTGATGATATAACCTTCCTACTATTTTCATAATACCATCAGGAAATTACGTTCTTGCCAAATCCATTTAGTTTTGAAAACAAACCACATTTGCCAAAATCTCCTTGGTTTAAGGTGTTATTCTTAGCCTTGTCTATCCAATTTTGGCCTTTGTTGATCCTCGGTGTGATAGTCGTGTTTGTGAACTATACCCCAGAACCAGAATTTTGGAACAAATTCCACTACCGCGCCTATTTCTATACTGCTTCTATCTCCACATTATTTGTAGCAATTGCATACAGATATCCACATCCTATTAGCTATAAGTACTCTGAGCATATGAACGTAGGTGACAAAGTCGCAATGGGTACAGTAGCGACGTTGATATGTGTAGTTCCAATACAGTTTGCGATAATGGAGGGCGTTCCCTATTTACTCAGTTATACAATTGGGACTGAGGGCTCAGTTGTCTATACGGTTGAGAATAGTTTTCGCCACCGAAAGGGATGCGGAACAGGGGTAAATGTGAAAGAAATAGACGCTCTATTTTTGTCAAATCGGGTTTGTCACATTAGACAAGAGCTTTTTGAAGTAATAGGCAAAGGTGATGAAATCATCGTTTACGGGATTAAAACACCGCTTGGAATCCGCGTGTCTAGTGTAACTCTCGCGAAGGAGTAGGGTGTGCTGTCCCCATGTACCATATAACGTCAATCAAGTAATGATGCATGCAAAGCATACTCCCTACGCCCGCTTAACCCCAATCGATGCCACACCTAGAACCTCAAGCACTTTCGTCTCGATTTCTGGCGCGTTCATGCCTGCCGCCTCGTACATCTTCGCAGGCGAATTGTGATCGATAAACGTATCAGGGAACACCATCGAGCGGTATTTCAGCCCCTCGTCAAACACCCCTTCATCCGCCAACAGTTGTGCAACATGGCTGCCGAAGCCGCCGATGGCGCCTTCCTCGATAGTAATCAGCGCCTCGTGGTTGGCGGCCAGATCAAGGATCATGTCGCGGTCAAGCGGTTTGGCGAAACGGGCGTCCGCAATCGTTGGTGTGATACCTTTGGCCTTGAGTGCCTCTGCCGCTTTTTGAACCTCTGACAAACGTGCGCCGAAGGACAGGATCGCAACGCGCTCTCCCTCGGCCACAATCCGGCCTTTGCCGATTTCGAGCGGAACTCCAACCTCGGGCAGCTCCACGCCGACACCTTCACCCCGCGGGAAGCGAAACGCGCTGGGGCGGTCGTTGATGGAGGCGGCGGTGGCGACCATGTGCACCAGCTCAGCCTCGTCCGCGGCGGCCATGACAACGAAGTCCGGCAAGTTGGCCAGATACGCAATGTCGAAACTGCCTGCATGTGTTGGTCCATCTGCCCCTACCAACCCCGCGCGATCAATCGCGAAGCGTACGGGCAGGCGTTGGACGGCAACGTCATGCACTATCTGATCGTAACCGCGTTGCAGGAAAGTTGAGTAGATTGCGACAAAAGGTTTCATACCGGCGGCGGCAAGGCCGGCGGCGAAGGTTACGCCGTGTTGTTCGGCAATGCCAACGTCAAAACATCGCGACGGGAAACGTTCGGCAAACAAATCCAGCCCCGTGCCATCCGGCATCGCGGCAGTGATCGCGACGACTTTGCTGTCCGCCTCTGCTTGTTTTATCAGGTTTTCTGAGAAAACTTTGGTATAGCTGGGCGCATTGGAAACGGACTTTTTTTGCTTGCCTGTAATCACATCGAACTGACCACGTGCATGACCACGATCGGAGCTGTGTTCGGCGTGGGTGTATCCCTTACCCTTTTTTGTGATCGCATGGATCAGGATTGGCCCATCAGCGCGTTCCTTAACGGTGCGCAAGACAGACAAAAGCTGCTCCATATCGTGGCCATCAATTGGCCCAACATAAGAGAACCCCAGTTCTTCGAACAATGTCCCGCCAACGGTCATGGATTTCACCATTTCCTTGGCGCGACGTGCCCCTTCTTGCAAAGTCGACGGCAACAGCGAAACCGCGCCTTTGGCGGCGGCCTTCAGTTCTTGGAAGCCATCTTCGGCATACAGGCGCGACAGGTACGTCGAAAGTGCGCCTACAGGCGGTGCAATCGACATCTCGTTATCGTTCAGGATCACGATCAGGCGTTTGCCAAGGTGGCCGCCGTTGTTAAGCGCCTCGAATGCCATACCGCCGGACATCGCACCATCGCCGATGATAGCAATCGCATCACCTAACCCATGGTCGGGCGCGCCGCCAAGATCGCGAGCAACCGCAAATCCCAGCGCTGTGGAGATTGACGTAGAGCTGTGCCCTGCGCCAAACGGGTCGTATTCACTTTCAGTACGTTTAGTAAAGCCGGACAAACCGTCACCCTTGCGAAGGGTACGCATGCGATCCCGGCGGCCCGTCAGGATTTTATGGGGGTAAGTCTGGTGGCTAACGTCCCAAATCAATCGGTCCTTGGGCGCATCAAACACGGCATGTAAAGCCACCGTCAGTTCAACCACGCCAAGGCCCGCGCCTAGATGTCCACCTGTTTCCGACACAATCGAGATGGTTTCTTCGCGCACTTCATCCGCCAGCTTGCGCAATTCGAAATCCGTTAGGGTTTTCATATCGGCGGGCGTTTTCACGCGGTCTAGGATGGGTGTATCGGGGCGCTGGGTTGTCACAATGAAGATTCCCTTAATTTGCGCGCGTTATGGTATATCGGGCGGCTTGACGCAAGTTTTCTGCGACATCGCCGTAGACGGCCAGTGCTTTGTCTGCCTCAATGATCAGACCTTGGGCGCGAATTTTGGCGCCTTCGAGCCCCAACAGCGATACAAATGTGGCTTTTCCGGCTTCTTCATCTTTTCGCAGGCGTTTACCGGCAGCTTCGGCGTCGCCCTCAATGTCCAGAATGTCATCCTGTATCTGAAACGCCAATCCCAACGCTTCGGCATAGGAGCGCAAAGGTGCGGTATCTGCCCCTGCCAATACGGCGCCTGCTTCGGCGGACCAACGGATCAGCGCACCGGTTTTCAACGCTTGTAGCGCTGTGATTTCTGTCAAAGTCAAGGGGACATCCGCCGTTTCCGCGGCGATATCCATTGCTTGTCCGCCAACCATGCCCGAAGCGCCAGAGGCGGTGGCCAAAGTCGACACCAACCGCACTACTGCCGAGGCGTCAGCGGAAGCCTCCGTCAAATATTGAAACGCTTGCGTTTGCAATGCATCACCGACCAAAACCGCAGAGGCTTCATCCCATTTGATATGTACCGTTGGTTTGCCGCGCCGCAAATCATCATCGTCCATGCAAGGTAAGTCGTCGTGGACCAGTGAATAGGCGTGCAGGCATTCGATGGCCGCCGCCACAGGGTCGGCAACTTCGGCGGAAATCCCGTGCAGCGCAGCACTTTCCATCACCAAAAACGCCCGTAGGCGCTTACCGCCGTTCAGCACGGCATAACGCATTCCTTCGGCAATCGCGTTATCGGGGGTTGGCAGAGTTGCGTCGAGAAACCCCTCGACCCGTTTCGCGGCCAGACCAAGAGCTATATTAAAGGCTGGAATAGACATCAGGAAACCTCGACGGGCTCCGTTCCGGTGGCGTTACCGTTTCCATCGGTTGTGATCTTGGCGACTTTTTCCTCGGCGGATTTCAATTTCGCCTCGCAATGCGCCTTAAGTTCCGAGCCGCGTTGATAAAGGGCGATAGACTCTTCCAATGGAACCGAGCCGCTTTCCAACTGTCCAACCACTGTTTCCAGTGTTCCCATTGCTTCTTCAAAGCTCATGTCGGCTACAGGTTTATCGCTCATTTTCCACGCTCCATCAGGACATTAACATGGGCGGCGCAAGACGCAGCCAATCCTTCAAGATCATATCCCCCTTCGAGGGTGGATACTACCCTGCCTTCGCAGTGTTTATCCGCCAAGTCACATAATCGTTGCGTGGCCCATGCGAAATCGTCCTCGACCCAATTCAAATTAGCAAGTGGATCGTTTCTGTGCGCATCAAACCCTGCCGAGATCAGAATCAACTCGGGTTCAAAAGAATCAATCGCGGGTAGAACCTGACCCTCCATCACCTTTCGAAACGCAGCACCGTTTGTTTCCGGATCTAGAGGGCAATTCAGAATATTTCCGTACGCCCCTGTTTCACTCGCCGCCCCCGACCAAGGATACAGCGGCATTTGGTGTGTTGAGGCGAACAGGATTCGCGCATCATTCCACACCAGATCCTGCGTTCCATTCCCGTGGTGTACGTCGAAATCCATGATCGCCAAGCGTGACAGTCCGTGCACCTCAAGCGCATGTTTGGCGGCGATGGCCACATTCCCGAACAAGCAAAACCCCATGGGTGTTTCCCGTTCAGCGTGGTGGCCGGGTGGGCGCATCGCGCAAAAGGAATTGTCTACCTCTTTGTTTAGAACCATATCGACAGCCTTAACAACCGCCCCAACACCGCGATAGGCGGCGGTAAGCGATCCTGCGGACAGGAATGTATCTGAATCCAGTGCACCGACACCGGCGCGTGCAATCCGGTCAATGTGCGTTTGCGGGTGCGCCCGAAGGATATGCGAATCCTTGCCCATCGGTGCATCAACGCGCTGTAGATTTAAATCTTGCAGGGCAACCTCGATGGCCTCTAATCGCTCCACCCTTTCGGGGTGCCCGTCAGGGGTTACGTGGCTTTGGCTGTCGGAGTGGGTGATAAGAGCTGTTGTCATAATCCGAAGCTTAGGCAAGACTGTTCACAGCGGCAAGTCCGCGTCGCGATTATAGGAACAAACATGCCCGAACTCCCCGAAGTTGAAACCGTACGTCGCGGGCTGGAACCTGTGATGACCGGTCAGCTGATTGCCCACGCAGGTGTTTATCGCGAAGGGCTGCGTTGGCCGTTTCCCGATAACATGGCTGCACGGCTGGAAGGGCAACGGGTGGAGCGTTTGCGCCGTCGAGCAAAATATATATTGGCTGATCTGAACGGCGGCGAAAGCTTGATTATTCACCTGGGGATGTCTGGTCGGATGCTGATTTCGGACGGGGATGAATTGATTAAACATGATCACGTCGTGTTGGATATGGAAAACGGAAAACGGGTTGCTTTTAATGATCCGCGACGCTTCGGGATGATGGATTTATGCGCCACTGAAAAGCTGGACGACCACCGGATGTTTAAAGACATGGGGCCGGAACCGTTGGGAAATGCCTTCGATGCCGAATACCTGAGCGCGCGCCTGAAAGGCCGTAAGATGCCAATCAAATCCGCACTTCTGGACCAGAAGGTCGTCGTCGGCCTTGGCAATATATATGTATGCGAAACGCTCTGGCGGGCTGGAATCCCACCGACGCAGCATGCGGGCGGCATCAAGCGCAAAAAAATGGCCCTTCTCGTGCCGATGATTCGCGAGGTTTTGTCCGAAGCCATCGATTCTGGCGGCTCCAGCCTTAAAGATTACCGTCAGGCGGACGGAGAATTGGGGTACTTCCAACACAGTTTTGCTGTCTATGGTCGAGAAGGCGAGCCTTGTAAAACAGAGGATTGCGGCCAATCTATAGTGCGTATCGTGCAGTCAGGGCGCTCCACCTTCTATTGCCCCAAATGCCAAAAGTAGGCTTGATCCCCCTGTCGGCCATGTTACACACAGTCCCTTCGAACCACTTCACCCAAGGAGCCGCACAATGGCTTATGAATGCATTCTGACCGAGATCGAAGACCATATTGGTCTTGTGACGCTCAACCGCCCCAAAGCCCTGAACGCGCTGAATGCGCAGTTGTTGAGCGAGCTGGCCAAAGCGTTGACCTGCATGCAAAAAGACCACAACGTCCGCTGCATTATTATTACCGGCAGTGAAAAAGCCTTTGCTGCTGGCGCCGACATCAAAGAGATGTCCGAGAAATCCTTCGTAGATGTGTTTACCGAAGACTTGTTCACACCTGAAACCGAAGCGATCCTTAGTGTGCGAAAACCCATCATAGCAGCGGTTTCAGGCTATGCGCTGGGTGGTGGATGCGAATTGGCGATGATGTGTGACTTTATCATTTGTTCGGACACAGCGAAATTCGGCCAACCAGAGATAAACCTCGGTGTGGTCGCTGGCATTGGCGGCACACAACGACTGACCCGATTTGTGGGCAAGTCCAAATCCATGGAAATGCACCTGACAGGCCGAATGATGGACGCAGCGGAAGCCGAGCGTTCAGGCCTGGTAAGTCGAGTTGTTCCGGCCAAAGATTTACTGGCAGATGCCAAAGCTACAGCCGCCAAAGTTGCCGAAAAGTCTGTGATTACGACGATGGTGGTGAAGGAAGCTGTGAACCGCGCCTATGAGACAACGCTACGCGAAGGACTACTTTTTGAGCGACGCGCCTTTAATTCGTTGTTCGCAACCATTGACCAGACCGAGGGCATGAACGCCTTCATGGAAAAACGTGAACCGCAGTTCCGCGATAAATAACCCACAGGGGCGTTGACTCGGGCCGTATGCGGCTGTAGATGGACGCTTCATCATTCGAATCTCGAACGAACCGGAATTATACACATGGCAAATTCGCCCCAAGCTAAAAAACGTGCACGCCAGATTGAGCGCCGCACTGCAGTAAACAAATCCCGCCGCACGCGCATCCGTGGCTTCCTGCGTAAAGTAGAAGAAGCGATCACTGGTGGCGATCAGGCAGTTGCAGCCGAAGCGCTGAAAACAGCACAACCTGAAATCATGCGTGGCGTGACCAAAGGTATCTGGCACAAGAAAACAGCCAGCCGCAAAGTTTCGCGTTTGTCTGCACGTGTTAAGGCAATGTCTGCGTAAGCGACAAACCTTTATGAAATTTATAAGCGCGTCCCAATCGGGGCGCGTTTTGCTTTTCAGCCACATCTAAAATTTTATCCACAGTTTTTGCAGATTCATCGTTTGTCCCTATTGAGCGAATCTCTCGACTTCGTTACCTTCATCTTACGCATTGCGATTCCTTCTGCTCGCTGCCTAAGCGTCGTCAAAACTGTCAAATTCCTGCGCGGATAGTGTCTATTTCCGCACCGGTTTACCTTTGCCTTTTTGATATTTGAGCAGTCGGAATGGCAAAGTATATTGGAATCTGCTCGGTTCTTTACAATAAAACTATTTTGACAGGCGCGATGCCCTTTCGCGCCCCTGGAGGTTATTTTCTGTGTCTAACGCTTTGAATTCTACTGTTTTGGAAGCTACGCCGCAGGAAACGTGGGAAGCGCTTAAATCAGACGCTGACAGCGTATTGGTAGATGTCCGCACCATTGCCGAATGGGATTATGTTGGTCTGCCGACGCTGGAATCGGTGGGAAAAGAAGTTTTGGCGGTCGAGTGGATGGAATTTCCTGAAATGACCCGCAATTTGCAATTCGCCGAAGAACTTCTGGCGCAATTTGGCGACAAAGACCCTTCAGCAATCTACTTTATATGCCGCTCTGGTGTTCGTTCAAGAAGCGCGGCGATATGCCTGTTGGCCGAAATTGCCGGCAGTGACCGGAATATCAAATGCTACAACGTCCTTGAAGGATTCGAGGGCGATCATGACGAACATAAGCATCGTGGGACAACTAACGGCTGGAAGGTACACGGTCTTCCGTGGCGCCAGCCGTAAGAAACAATAACTGTGACCGTTAAGAGTCGCGAAAAGTGAATGGGATAGTATGGAACAGGAATGTTGGGGCCGAATCCGATCGGAGCTTCTTTCGTCGTTGGGCAAAGATGCGTTTACGAACTGGATTGACCCGCTGGAATTGTTGGAAGCTGGCGGCAGTGTGGCCCAGTTTTCTGTGCCGACAAGTTTTATTGGTAACTGGGTTTCACGAAACTACGGCGAGTCGATTCTGGGCATGCTGCAAGCCGAGGGCCTGAAAGTAGATCGGCTTAATTTCCGTACAGTTTTGGCGACGAAAGCGGCACCGGATGTTGAAAAGGTCGAGGCTAGATCTGCACCTGATGTTGACCTGCCCGGTAGCCCGCTCGACACCCGTTTTACATTCGATAGTTTCGTTGTTGGCAAGCCGAACGAACTTGCTCATGCCGCCGCCCGTCGTGTGGCAGAGGGTGGTCAGGTAACATTTAACCCGCTGTTCCTTTACGGCGGTGTTGGCCTTGGTAAAACTCACCTAATGCACGCAATTGCTTGGGAAACCAAAAACTTGCGCCCTGAAGCGCGCGTCTTGTATCTGTCGGCCGAGCAATTCATGTACCGCTTCGTTCAGGCCCTTCGGTTCAAAGACATGCACAGCTTCAAGGAACAATTTCGCTCGGTTGACGTGCTGATGGTTGACGACGTTCAGTTTATTGCGGGTAAAAACTCCACCCAAGACGAATTTTTCCATACTTTCAACGCGTTGGTTGACCAAGGCAAACAGATCGTAATCTCGGCAGACCGCGCCCCCGGCGAAATTGAAGGTCTAGAAGAACGCATCCGTTCGCGCTTGCAATGGGGGTTAGTCGTTGACCTGCACCCGACAGATTACGAACTGCGTTTAGGCATTTTGCAATCCAAGGCCGAAACCCAGTTAAAAACTATGCCGGACGTGCAGATGGATGCGGGCGTGTTGGAATTCCTCGCTCACCGGATTTCGTCGAATGTTCGGGTTCTTGAAGGGGCTTTGACCCGCTTGTTCGCGTTTGCTTCGTTAGTTGGCCGTGAAATTAACCTTGATATGACGCAGGAATGTCTAGCGGACATCTTGCGGGCATCGGAACGCAAGGTGACCGTCGAGGAAATCATGCGGCAGGTAGCGGATCACTATAATCTGCGCATGTCGGATCTTCTTAGCCCACGACGTGCTCGTTCTGTTGCCCGGCCACGTCAGGTGGCAATGTTCCTGTCCAAAATGCTGACGTCGAAGTCGTTACCCGACATTGGCAGACGCTTTGGCGGGCGCGACCACACTACAGTTATCCATGCTGTGAAAAGGGTCGAAGAGCTGAAAATGACCGACAGCCAAATCGCCGAGGACGTAGAGCTTCTGCGGCGTATGCTAGAGGCTTAAACGCCTTGCACTTTTGAACGCATCCGTTAGGGTCACCGTCCAAGTAATTACACGCACGAGGGTATCATGAAAGTCAGTATCGAACGCAGCACTCTTATGAAGGCTATGAGCCGCGCCCAATCCGTGGTGGAGCGTCGCAACACAATCCCGATCCTCGCGAATGTGCTGATCGAGGCCGAAGGGGATCAGATTTCCCTACGTGCAACCGATCTGGACATTGAAATCATCGACAAGGCAACCGCTGTGGTTGAGCGCGCCGGCGCAACGACAGTCGGGGCGCATACGTTGCATGAAATCGTGCGCAAATTGCCCGATGGTTCGATGGTGGAGCTGTCTGACAACGCTGAAGCCGGGCGTTTGGAAATTCGCGCCGGCCGTTCACATTTCAGTTTGGCGACTCTGCCGCGCGAGGACTTTCCAGTGATGGCTTCGGCGGAATATGATTGTAACTTCGGAGTTAAATCTTCGGTTCTGCGCCGGTTGTTTGATAAAGCGAAATTCGCGATCTCGACCGAGGAAACACGATATTACCTGAACGGTATTTACATGCATGCGTCCGATAGCGAAGGCGGCAAAGTTCTGCGTTGTGTGGCCACCGACGGTCACCGCCTTGCGCGGATCGATGCGAGCCTGCCAGATGGTGCGGGCGACATTCCCGGTGTGATCGTGCCACGCAAAACGGTTAACGAAGTTGGTAAGTTGCTGGGTGACGACGATACGGTAATTGCGGTTTCTGTATCCGAAACCAAAATCCGGTTTGCAACGCCCGAGGTGACGCTGACTTCAAAGGTTATCGACGGCTCCTTCCCTGATTACACGCGGGTTATTCCGCAGGGAAATACGAAACGTCTAGAAGTTGATGCAGCGGAATTTGCAAAAGCAGTAGACCGTGTGTCGACGGTTTCGTCGGAACGGTCACGCGCTGTGAAATTGGCGCTGGATGAAGATCGTCTGGTATTGTCCGTGAATTCACCAGATTCCGGCGCGGCGGATGAAGAATTAGCGGTAGCTTACGCTGACGAGCCGCTAGAGATCGGGTTTAACGCCAAATACTTGCTGGAAATTGCCCAACAGGTGGACCGTGAAAACGCGGTGTTCATGTTCAACTCATCGGGTGACCCGACGTTGATGCGCGAAGGTAATGATGACAGCGCGGTCTACGTTGTGATGCCGATGCGCGTATGACGCTTGCGATCCGCGAGCTGAAACTCTCGCATTTTCGATCACATAAGGCCGCACGACTGGAAACAGACGGGCGGCCTGTTGCTATCTACGGGCCCAATGGCGCGGGGAAAACCAATATACTCGAGGCAATCTCGATGCTGTCCCCCGGGCGGGGGCTGCGCCGTGCTTCCGTTGACGAGATGGCGCGCGCACCCGAACGTCTAGGTTGGAAGATCACCGCAACACTGGATAGCCTGTCGGAAGTACACGAGCTGGCGACGTGGGTTGAGGGCGAAGGACCGCGGCAGGTTACGATTGATGGTAAAGCCGCCCCGCAACTGGCGCTTGGACGGCTGGCGCGAATTGTCTGGCTGGTGCCTGTGATGGATCGTCTATGGCTGGAAGGCGCGGGCGAACGGCGGCGGTTTCTGGATCGCATGGTAATGAGCTTCATCCCAAGCCATGCCGAGGCGACATTGAAGTACGAAAAAGCCATGCGGGAGCGGAACCGGTTGTTGAAGGATAACGTGCGGGATGCATCGTGGTATGGTGCGCTTGAGGGCCAGATGGCCGAGGCTGGCGGGGCGATTTGCGATAATCGGGTAGAGGTCCTTGGGCGGTTACGGTCAGCACAGGACGGCGCAAAGACAGCATTTCCGGCGGCGGAATTGTCATTGGTATCGGCAGATGAGCTGCCGCCAGAGCAAACGACGGAGACATTGCTGGAAGCATTCGCCGCTGGCCGTTCGCGCGATATGGTGGCGGGGCGGACGTTAACTGGCCCACACCGTGCGGATTTGCATGCGGTTTATGCGACAAAAGGGGTTGAGGCGAAATTATGTTCGACAGGCGAACAGAAAGCGTTACTGGTGTCACTGATTTTGGCGAATGCGAGGGCCTTGGCTGAGGATTTTGGAGCACCGCCGATTTTGTTGTTGGACGAGGTCGCCGCGCATCTGGATGCGGATCGACGCGCAGCATTGTACGACGAAATTTGTGCGCTAGGCGCGCAGGCGTGGATGACCGGTACGGGCCCGGAATTGTTTGATGCGTTGGATGACCGCGCGAATTTTATTGAAGTGACGGAAACTGACGGCACTTCAAAGCTGGAGGAAAAATCATGACACCACAACGGGTTACACTGATAACGCTGGGCGTTAAGGATTTGACCGCGTCGAGGGCGTTTTATAAATCGCTTAGCTGGCAGGAATCATCGCGATCACAAGAAAGCGTCGCGTTCTTCCAAATCAATGGTTTGGTTTTAGGGCTATTTGGGCTGGATGCGTTGGCTGCCGATCAAGGCCGCCCTGATGCACAGCTTGGCACAGGTGCAATGACCTTGGCGCAGAACTTTGAGAGCGAGGCCGAGGTGGACGCGGCTTTTTCCAAGGCGCTGAAATGTGGGGCCGCTGAACTGAAAGCTCCTGAAAAGGTGTTTTGGGGTGGATATTCCGGCTATTACGCCGATCCTGACGGACATGTTTGGGAGGTCGCGCACAACCCGTTCTGGCCGCTGAATGCGGATGGATCTCTGACTTTGCGGGATGAATAAATGACGATCTCGTTTGCTGAAATATTACTTTATATGGGCGCTTTGGCGATCCTGTTTCTGACGCCCGGCCCAGTTTGGGTTGCTCTTTTGGCGCGCGCTGTGTCCGGTGGGTTTCATGCGGCATGGCCCCTGGCCTTGGGCGTGGTTGTGGGTGACATAATCTGGCCCTTGTTAGCTATTTTCGGTGTCAGCCTGCTGATCGAACTATATGCTGACTTTATGACACTGCTTCGGTACGGCGGCGCGGTAATATTGGTATGGATGGGGGTTCGCACCATTCGAAATGCCAGCAAACCAGTGGTTGAGGACGACCGGTTGAGTGCGTCTGGCATCTGGGCCGGATTCAGTGCTGGGTTGCTAGTGATTATGGGGAATCCGAAGGCGATCTTGTTCTACATGGGAATTTTGCCGAATTTCTTTGATTTCGACACTATTTCAACACCGGACATCGTGATGATATGCGTCGTCTCGGGGTTGGTCCCGTTCGCTGGCAACGTGGTGCTTTCGTTGTCAGTTGATCGTATCCGCAGGTTCCTGTCTTCGGCAGACGCTGTACGGCGCACAAACGTGATTTCCGGCTCTGCATTAGTTGTGGTTGGCGCTGCAATCGCTGTGTTATGATCTCGCTATGAAGATATACATCGCACAAACAATTGACGGATATATCGCGGGTCCGGATGGCTCACTTGACCATCTAGACGCGTTTAAAGACGTTGATTTCGGCTATGACGAGTTCATAGCAGGTGTGGATGGCTTGATCATGGGACGCAACACGCTGGAAGCGTTTTACGAGGATCACGGTTGGCCTTACCCCGATACATTGCCAGCAATTATTATGACTCACCGGCTGTTGCCACGCGGTATGCCTGAGCATGTGCGGACATCTGAAAGCATCGAAGTTGCGGCGAAGTTGCACCCGAACGCTTACGTCGATGGCGGTCATGTTATCGCACAATGCTTAGTGCGGGGTTTGATACGCGAAGCGCAGATTTTCACCCTACCCATCCTTTTGGGCGCAGGTATTCCACTGTTTCCCGAAGGGGTGACGACGGCGCAAAGCTGGACGTTAACCGGATCAAAATCCTATCCGTGCGGCACTGTGGAAAACCGGTATAAAATCGCGCCGACCGCGTGACATTCCTACTAATTTCCGGTAGTATTCCCCCTACTAAATAGGGGAATACACCAATGGCTGAAAACGATCAAACTCCTGAAGAGTATGGTGCCGATTCTATCAAAGTTCTCAGAGGCTTAGAAGCTGTCAGAAAGCGTCCCGGTATGTATATCGGTGATACGGATGACGGCTCAGGTCTGCACCATATGGTGTATGAGGTTGTCGATAACGGTATTGATGAAGCCTTGGCGGGTCATGCGGACACAGTAACTGTGACAATTCACGCCGACGACAGCGTTTCGGTTAGCGATAACGGGCGCGGTATTCCGGTGGGTATCCACGGGGAAGAAGGCGTTTCAGCTGCCGAAGTTATCATGACACAGCTTCACGCTGGTGGTAAATTCGACAGCAACTCCTATAAGGTTTCGGGTGGTTTGCACGGGGTTGGTGTCTCCGTTGTGAATGCTCTTTCGGATTATCTGGAATTGCGGATTTGGCGAGACGGTCACGAACATATCGCGCGGTTTGAACATGGCGATACAGTAAAACACCTCGAAGTGCTGGGCGAAACAGATCGCACCGGGACCGAGGTGAGGTTTTTGGCGTCGCTCGATACATTCTCCGACCGGAATTACAAGTTCGAAACACTGGAACATCGGCTGCGCGAGTTGGCGTTTCTGAACTCCGGTGTGCGGATCACACTGCGCGACGAGCGCCCGACCGAGCCGCTTGAGGCCGAGATGATTTACGAGGGTGGCGTGCGGGAATTTGTGCGCTTTCTTGACCGCTCCAAAACGCCACTGATAACAGACCCGATCTATATCATCGGCGAAGTTAACGATATCGTGGTCGAAGTGGCGATGTGGTGGAATGACAGCTATCACGAGAATGTCCGCCCGTTTACTAACAACATCCCGCAACGTGACGGTGGGGCGCATCTGGCGGGCTTCCGCGGGGCGTTGACGCGGACGATTAACAGCTATGCGGCCTCTTCCGGTATCGCGAAGAAGGAAAAGGTTAACTTTTCCGGCGATGATGCGCGCGAAGGGTTAACGGCGGTGCTATCAGTTAAAGTGCCTGACCCGAAATTCTCATCCCAGACCAAGGATAAACTGGTTTCTTCCGAGGTTCGCCCTGCGGTCGAAAGCTTGATGAACGAAAAGCTGTCGGAGTGGTTCGAAGAGCATCCAGCCGAAGCCAAGATGATCGTTGGCAAAATCGTCGAAGCCGCAGTCGCGCGTGAAGCGGCGCGTAAAGCGCGTGAATTGACACGGCGCAAATCGGCAATGGATATTGCCAGCTTGCCCGGAAAACTGGCGGATTGTCAGGAAAAAGATCCGTCCAAATCAGAAATATTCCTCGTCGAGGGTGATTCCGCTGGTGGGTCGGCCAAGCAGGGGCGTTCGCGCTATAATCAGGCAGTTCTGCCGCTGAAGGGTAAGATTTTGAACGTAGAGCGGGCGCGGTTTGACCGGATGCTCGGCAGTCAGGAAATCGGAACGCTGATCACCGCGCTAGGCACGGGGATTGGGCGTGAAGAGTTCAACATCGACAAACTGCGTTACCACAAAGTAGTGATTATGACCGATGCGGACGTCGACGGGGCGCACATTCGGACGCTGCTGCTAACGTTCTTCTTCCGTCAAATGCCGGAACTGATCGAGGGTGGATATCTGTATATCGCCCAGCCACCACTGTATAAGGTGGCGCGCGGCAAGTCCGAAGTTTACCTGAAGGACCAGCTGGCGCTGGAAGACTATTTGATTGATCAAGGCCTTAGCGATGCGATATTGCGTCTTGGTGACGGCGCGCAGATCGCAGGGGCCGATTTGAAGCGCGTGGTTGAAGAGGCACGGATGTGCCGGACGATTTTGAACGCGTTCCCAACGAATTATTCGCGTGATATTTTGGAACAGGTGGCGATTTCTGGTGCATTGATTCCGGGCGTTCTGGACAGCGATCCGCAAGGAACGGCAAACAGCGTTGCTGAGCGTCTGGACCTTATCGCGACAGAATACGAAAAGGGGTGGTCGGGCATTCCAACACAAAACGGCGGGCTTCGACTTTCGCGCGTGCTACGCGGTGTCGAGGAAGTTCAAGTGCTGGACGGCAGCGCCCTTCGCAGTGCCGAGGCACGCAAACTGGCTGGTTTAACCGTCAGTTTGCAAGAAGTTTACGCGACACCTGCAGCGCTGGTTCGCAAAGATCGGGAGAATGTGATCAACGCTCCGTCCGACCTGCTGGATGTGGTGTTCAAAGAGGGCGAAAAAGGCCTGTCGTTGCAACGGTACAAAGGCTTGGGCGAGATGAACCCCGGTCAGCTTTGGGAAACCACCCTAGACCCCGAAGCGCGCACGTTGCTTCAGGTGAAGGTCGAGCATGTCGATGAAGCTGATGAGATTTTCACTAAGCTAATGGGTGATGTTGTGGAGCCACGGCGCGAGTTCATTCAGGACAACGCGCTGAGTGTGGAGAATTTGGATTTTTAGGAGGTGTGGCCATGGGCATTAAAGACCTAAATCCATCAACGCCTCGATATCTGACACCCTAGTTCCCGCAACGATCCGGCCTAGTTCTTCGCTGCCGCGTAACACGATCAGTGTCGAGCGGCGGGGGATTTTTCGGCTGGTGGTGACGGCGTGGCGACCATAGTTGTCCCAGTCCACGCGGACGAAGACCATGGCTTCGTTATATGCGGGATTAAAGGCGCGTAGGTCGTTCAGCACACTTTCCTGTGCCTTGCATGTGGAACACCACACGGCGGCATAGTCGACAAATACGGTTTTGCCCTCGTTCAGAAGCGACTGGATGACACCGGGTTTATAGTCAATCCATTCCTCGGCGGCGAAAGCCGCAACGGGAAAGGCTACAAGCGCCGTGGTGGCAATCAGAAAGTGGCGTCTGTTGATATGCAGATTCACGGGGGATTCCTTTATATGGAGACTGAAAAAAAGAGGAGCCAGTCGGGCATGAGGTCAAGGAGCCAGACCTCGATTACTTGATTAAAACGGGTCAAAATCATAAGGCCAACGGTGACAAAGATGATACCCATAAGGGGTTTGGATTTTTCGGCTAGTACGCGCATTGCCGCTTGGCGCGACTTAATTGCCTCGCGCGCACCATAACCGAGGGCGATGATGATGGTGGAGATGCCCATGGCGAAACTGATCATGATTCCTGTTGCGAGCACGAGGCTTTCGCCGCCGTAGGCCAGCGAAATGGCGCCGCCTAAGGTTGGCCCTACGCACGGCGACCAAACCGCGCCCAATAAAGCACCCCCGACGAATTGACCAACCAATCTGGTTTGGTCCAAATGCGCGACGCGCGTGTCAGCATCGGAAGCAACCCCCGCAGTCGCTAGCGCGAACTTCGAATTCAATTGTGGAATAAGAAGGATAGCTCCGAAGCCCAGCATCATCACCGCGCCGATCTGGCTGACGCGATCGGCGTCAAGACCAATGCTGGCACCCAAGGTCGCAACACCGACGCCAAGGATGACGAAAGTTAGCGACATGCCGGCCGCAAGTGCCAACGGGCCGTGTTTGTGGTTTTGCAGCGCAGAGGCCAAAACGATCGGCAACACCGGCAAAACGCACGGGTTAATAAGCGTTAACAGGCCAGCGCCATATCCAAGAAGAAATTCCATTTTGTCTTCTTAATGCGCCTAGCGCACACAGTCACATGAACTTTCCGTCAGGAGAATTGTTCGGCAACCAACGGGGTACATATCGGTTGCCGAAAATTGCGGACTCGTCTGTCAATATTCAGTCGACAGTGATCTCGTCGGCGGCAATTCTAATATTAGTGGATAGGTGGAATCCTAACCGTGTTGTAAGTTTTATAGAATAAATACAACTGCTTGCAAATTCTCGTTTACAGCAAAAGAAACCCTACAGATAGCGTAAAGTGGCGTAAAATAGCGTAAATTTTGTGCCAAATAGAGAAAATTACTTGAACGACGCTAAAATCGGCGTAAAGTTATAATCATTGATAGAAAAATATTTTGTATGTTTGTTTGGAGTGAATTTTGAGTCCCGCTAACCAAAGACGTACCAAGCGTACGTATTTTGCCGACCGCCTGACCGAACTTTGTAAGACCAAACCGTCAGTTTCTTCTGTGGCAAGAGATTTGGGTATGAGACCATTCAAAACTCTGGGGTTTACCTGATGTAGGGTTACGTCAATGATTGTTTCTTTAATTGAAATTGGAGGTTCAAATGCATTGGCGGGTTACAGTTGAAGCGGTTGATCCCACGGGAGACGCGTATCAGAAGGAATTTCAGTTCGAGAAAGATCTGGGCCAGCTTTCGGATGGACATGTTGGCTGCTCGGTCGAGCAAGGCAAGATGATCATGGCTGAGATTCAGAAGATTGTGATCGAACCGGAGGTGGCCCTCTGGGTTGCTTACAGCCGTGTTTGCCACGCTTGCGCAGGTTCACTGCCGATCAAGACTACCAAACCCGATCTATTCTGACGGTCTACGGCGCCGTGCAGGTGAGATATCCACGGCTTATCGTTTGTCAGAAATGTAATCCATCCAGCTAGTCCACTTTCTCGCCCTTAGCCTCGATCTGCCCGGATAGGGCAACCCCCGAGCTTCTAGAACTATCGGCAAAGCTTGGCGCAACGATGTCCTATAGGCAGGCGTCTGATGTTCTTGGAACTTTTCTGCCCTGCCAAGAGCCCAAACGATTCACAACCCTACCGTGCCGCACTTTGAGAGTTGGAAAACGTATCGATGATGCCGAGCGTAGGCGCTATTGGCACTAGGCGCCAGATTCAGACGAACAGCTGCAATTCGAACTGCCGCTTGATAACGATATGTATCGCGAAATCGTGTTCAGCATCGATACGGCGCATATTCCAAAAATCAGACAGGAAGGAGGCCGAACCTTCGAAGCTGTTATGGGTCATTGCGGTCGCGGTGGTAGAGGTGAGTCGCCTGGGCCGGTATATTCGTTTGAAAGTACCAAGTCTGGTTAACTCAAGGCAATTCCACAACTAGCGCTTTTGGATCAAGACTATCGTGGGCGAGGCGAGATCACTGTAATCTCTGGCGGTGAAGAGTGTTTGAAGAGACTGGCAAAGGACCTTCCTCAGCCGGTTACCCACATTCTCGACTGGTTCCACATTTCAATGAAAATACAACCGCTTGTCCAATTGGCCGTGACCGCTCCCGAAGGGATCGGTTCCTTTCATGACGATATTGATCGGGTCAAATGGCGACTCTGGAACGGTCAACCCGACAGGGCATTGACGTTGATCAATCGCATCCAGAGGGCAGAAATTTTCCGAAAAGCCAATAGTCTGTGGGCTCTACGTACGGGCAAGCTTCTCAAAAAGTTACAAACTTATATTTCGCGCAACCGCAGCTCTGTGGTTGACTACGGCGCGCGCCACAGAGCCAGTCAACGCATTGCCACGTCAGCCGCTGAGGCGAGTGTCAACGCCCTCGTCGCGAAACGCTTTGTGAAAAGGCAGCAGATGCGATGGAGCAGAATGGGCGCCCACTATCTATTGAAAGTGCGAGCAGCGATGATCAATGGCGATCTATCCGAAAAGCAGAAATACAAACCAGTCCGTCCTGACACTAATCAAGAACAACCTGAGATGTTTGCACCGCAACTACTGCTTCAAACCGCCGCATGACCCCAGTGTTTTGAACGGTCTCGTCGGGAAGCGGTCCGGCTCTGGGTCAATCGCTTTGGCGGGCATTTTGCAAATTGCATCCGACGGGACCGTCCTGGGGCTAACGATAAATGGCACATGGACGAAGTCGTGATCACGATCCGTGGCAAGAAGCATTGGCTGTGGCGGGCGATTGACGCAAATGGCGAGGTCCTTGATCTTCTTGTGCAAACTCGTCGGAACGCAAAAGCTGCAAAGCGATTTTTCCAAAGATTAGTTGCCCGGTTTGGCGAACCAAGGGTCGTCATCACTGACAAATTGCGCAGCTACATCAAGCCTATTAGAACACTGGTACGTAACGCTGACCACCGCGCCCACAAAGGCCTGAATAAGCCGATCGAAGTGTCGCATAGGCCAACCCGCAAACGAGAGAAGATATTTGGCCGGTTCAAGTCATATCGGCAAGCTCAGGGGTTTTTGCCGGCACATGATCACCCACTCATTGCTGCAAGCAGCAACTGTCGGGCAGTGGATCAACCTGATTTTTCGTCCTCGCCGCTATCAGCTCACCGCTCGATCCCGGCCTTCTACGCGATGATCGCGAAGCGTTATCTGCACAAATACGGCATTAACCGCGAAGATCTGGCGCAGGTTCCGATGATCACGCGGGATCACGCGCTGTTGCACCCCAACGCGCATATGAAAAAGCCGATCACAGCCGAGGACGTCCTTGCGTCCAAGCCGATCGCTGATCCTTTGAATATGCTGGATTGCTGCCTGATTTCGGATGCTGGCGGCGCGATGATTGTGACCACACCCGAACGGGCAAAGGATCTTAAAGGTCAGCCGATATATCTGCATGGCATTGGCGAAAACCACACCCACGAGCACTTGATGTGCGCCCCCAGCCTGACAGAGTTCGGTGCAAAAGAATCCAGCCGGATCGCCTATGAAATGGCGGGCCTCGGGCCGGACGACATGGATTTTGCCGAACTGTACGACTGCTTTAGCATTGTGCCGGTTCTCGAACTCGAAGAGCTGGGACTGAGCCGGGAAGGCGAGGGCCTCGAGCACTGGGCCTCGGGCGCGGCACGTGTTGGTGGCAAGCTTCCGATCAACACCCATGGCGGGATGCTTTCCCATGCCCATGCCGGCGCCGCAGGTGGCCTGTTCGGCATCATCGAGGCCGTTCGTCAGTTGCGCGGTGGTCTTGGCAAACGTCAGGTCGAAGGTGCCGAAATTGGTATCGTTCACAACGAGGGAGGAATCTTGTCATCGCACTGCACGCTTATCCTCGGTAGCGAGCAGGCTTGATCACTTCAAATAACATTTTTAGAAAGGACTGTGAAAATGACAGCCAAAACAGAACCACGCGGAAAATATTTCGAAGACTTCGAAATCGGCGAAACGCTGATAAGCCCCGCGCGCACCATCACATCGACCGACATCGTGAATTTCGCTTGTCTCAGCGGTGATTTCAACGAAGTCCATACCAATTTTGAATACAGCAAGACGACCCAGTTCGGTGAGCCAATTGCTCATGGACCGCTGGTTTACGCGATCATGGGCGGACTTCAGTATGCGAGTGGTGTAAATGACGGCACGCTTCTTGCTCTTCTTCAGATCAACAATTGGCGGATGCTCAAACCGGTACTTCACGGTGACACCATCCGGCTAGAGCAAACTGTCATCAAGAAAAAGGAGACGAGCAAACCGGAAAAAGGGGTTATAACGCTCCAACGGGTTTGCCGCAATCAACGTGACGAGGCCGTTCATGAGATGGAAGCAACGCTTCTATATCGTCGTCGGCCCCAATAATCAGCTGTTCCTCAAATTGAGAAATTGAAGCCCTACCGGTTGGCTCGGTAGGGGAGAAATGGAACCGGAATGTCCGGCAAGAAAAGAGATTTTCACAATTACAGACCGGTTCCGCTGTGACGACGAATTAGCCAAGCGAATATTTCTGAAAGGACGTCTTGTGGAGAACCACAACAACCGGAATTGCCAACCCTTGGCGGTTCCCCTTACGTTTGGTGCCAACTTATGAGTAACATTTCGAAGAATACGCCAGAAAATGAAATGGAACTGCTAGCGATGGATCATTCGGGCGCGGGGGAGCTGGTTGGATATAATTCCTCCCTTCCGGGCGATGGTACCGCGGACTGTTCTTTGACCATTGGGCCACAGCATATGAATCGTCTTGGTATTTTGCATGGTGGTTTTGTTGCAATGCTGCTCGACAATGGCGCTGCGCTTGCTGTCCGGAATTTCGCGAGAGACGAAATAACCCCGGCAGTTTCCGTGTCATTATCGGTCAATTACATCGCCGGGGTCAAATCTGGAACTGTAACTGCAACAGGCCGCATCACGGGGGGCGGTCGGACACTTAAATTTGCCGAAGCGGAATTGCGCGATCAAGATGGCCAGCTTCTCGCAACGGCGTCCGGGATTTTCCGGATGCTTGATAAACGATAGAAAATCGGCGTCTTGGTACTAACGAATGCTGGGGCTTCGGAAATCCGTAACTCTAAACTAGATGCCAGTGGTGTGTTACATTAAGTGAGGAATATCTTTAACCAAATGAAAACACATTTAGGAACCTTGGCATTGATCGTGATCGGGCTGAGCGCATCGATCAATCTGCTGACAAGCGCTGACTGGACATGGATTTCGGGAGGAATAGCGGCACTTTTCTTCACCCTTCTGGAATGGGGAAGTCTTGCGCGCGTCGCACGTACCATGGTCGTAGTGTTAGTAGCTATGATCCTCATTCTGTCGTTTACCCTACCGAACGCGGCCAGCGTGCTCCACCAAGCTGCGGATAGAGGTCTCTATCTAGGACTTTTTATCCTGTCGATGGGGATACTTCAGGCGACAGCGGCCAGTTCTCCTTTGGTCCATCGCTCTGGACGCATACTTGTTTCTCAAAAACCCGGCCGACGTTATGCAGCGCTCACATTCGGGGGCGCCTTGTTCGGCCTGCCGTTGAGCGTTGGAGCGGTCGGATTACTTGGTACCATGATCAAACATGGCAACGAGGGGACGGACGAACGCATTGCTGAGACCCGACTGAGGCGGATGACAGTTGCAGTGCTGCGGGGGGTTGGGTCTGTTCCTCTATGGTCTCCGACATCCATTGCGATACCTGTCGTATTGTTGGGCATACCTGACCTCAGCTTTTTAAAAGTGCTTTCCCACAGTGCCGTGCTGGCGGTATTGTTTTTGGGTCTCGGCTGGCTGGTGGATCGTATCGGCAATCGCGGGCTTGCACGCGCTGGTACCGGGCATGCCGAGACTGAATTGGCGCCGCTCGGCTGGTTCATGGCGTTGGTGGCATCGTTGTTAGTGGTGGCCATCGCTCTAGCACAATTGTTGGACGTCAGTATCATCAGTGCAAATATCCTGATTGCGCCGGGGGCTTCTCTGCTGTGGCAATACGTACAGCAACGAGGGCACGGAATTCGTAAGCCAATGCGTGAGGCCCTGGATATTATGCTCAGGCGAATCCTTCCGTCGCTAAGAAATCTGCGCTCGGAAGTCACGATTTTTATGATATCCGGTGCTTTGGGCATTCTGGTTGTCCCGCTCGTTGACGCAGAAGCACTGAGCGCGGCCATTCTTCCTTACGCATCAAGCAGTGGGGCGGCACTGGCCATAGCGTATGTCTTTGTACTTGTGACCGGAATATTGGGTTTGAATCCGATTGCCTCGGTGACAGTCGTGATCGCCATTCTCACCCAGTTGGACACTTTCGACTTGCGCGACATAGATATCGCGATGACCGTGCTGACCGCTTGGGCCGCTACAGTGGCGATATCGCCATTCACCTCAAATGTGCGCATCGCGGCAAATGCTATTGGCGAAGATCCGACCAAGGTCGGCCTGCGCTGGAATGTCTCTTTCGTTCTTGTCGTTTCGGCGCTGTTTATGGTTCGCTGCCTGTTGATCCGGTAGGCTGAAAGGCATGAGGCCTTCACCAAATAGTTGGCTTTAGTTTCTAGAAAAAGGCAGCTTCATCACGCAAATGGCATGTCACTTGCTTGGTAATTGATCAGAATACACGCTTGACTGGCAATCTGCCAGCGCTCGGAACCAGATGAGAGGAAATCGCGATGTCGCAGGCCACAAAGAACTTCGGTCTTTCAGAAGAACAACTTCTAATGCAGGAATCCCTTTCGAAACTTCTCGAAAAGGTACTGCCGTCAGACCTCGCTCTGCGCCTCGACGAAGCTAGAGAATTCCCACATGACGCCTATCAGGCTTTGGCAGAAGCCGGATATATGGGGCTACTCTATCCCGTTGAGGATGGCGGACTGGGGGCTTCACTGGAAGACTTCGCATTCTTTATCGAAACAGTTGCCTATCACAATACTCAACTTGCATCGGCTTACCTGACCACTGTGCTGTACGGAGGGCGTCATCTTCAGGTTGCAGCCCAGCCAGAGCTCAAGAAAGAACTGCTGCCGCATGTTATTGATGGCTCGGGCAAGATGGCGTTCTGCCTTACTGAGGCCGATACTGGCTCTGATGCCGCAAGCATCGTGACCCGCGCGAAAAGTGATGGCGACGACTTCGTGATTCACGGCACCAAAATGTTCATCACATGTGCCCATGTCGCAGATCATCTTATCGTAGTGACAAAGACTGACCCTGACGCTGGCCATCGTGGCATTACCATGTTTGTGGTGGACGCGGATGCACCAGGAGTGACTATCAACCCGATGAAGACTGTCGGACGCAGAACAATTCATACGAACATCGTCTCGTTTGACAATGTCCGAGTGCCCGCAACACGCATGCTCGGAACTTTGAACAATGGCTGGGGGCAGCTTATGTTCGGGCTGAACCTAGAGCGGATCGCTCTTTCCGCCTCAGCCGTCGGAAATATGCAGAGGATTGTAGACTATGCATCTGCATATGCGCGTGAACGTGTCCAGTTCGGGAAACCGATCGCATCATATCAAGCTGTGTCGCATAAGCTGGTTGATATGCAGATTATGACCGACGCAGGTCGGGGACTGCTTTACCGGGCTACCTCGCTATTGGATGCCGATGAAGACTGCTCAAGCGCCTCAGCCATCACCAAGATATTCACCACCGAGCATAACGTCCTTTGCGCGGATATGGGAATTCAGGTTATGGGCGGTGCGGGGTACAGTATGGAACATCTAATGCAGATGTTCTGGCGCGACTCACGCGTAGGGCCAATTGGTGGCGGCACTAACGAAATCCTTCGTAATGTCGTCGGCAAGCGGATGGGCCTGAGCTAGCACGCTGCTGTGTCCCAGCGCTGCGAGCAACAACCATGTGGCCCTGTTTGCTTCAATTTGGTCACACAATGTGCCGCTGGGCTTAGTCTCGCTCCGGTCGGCATTTCACCAGTGGTTATGCCTGGATCGATGCCGTCAAACAATTGATGGAAATTATTGTGGGTGTCCTAGAGGGCTGACCGATATCGAAAACTTTGCCAACGAGGATGAATTCTTCTGGCAGTCCGCCAAACTGATCCGCGGCCTTGTTGCGCGGGGCGAAAATTTTAACTCTTTGAATAGCTAGGAAAACAACATGGAAGACGCAGTCATCGTATCAACCGCCCGCAGTGGCCTTGCAAAATCCGGTCGGGGTTCTTTCAACATCACCCACGGCGCCACCATGGGCGGGCATGTGGTTAGC
>MAAC01012094.1_pt1 | contig 74219 bp, 63 predicted proteins | sample 1115981 | NCBI WGS metagenome assembly MAAC01 (sample SAMN04961126, study PRJNA320927) | seawater metagenome | isolation source: sample BD02T64 sea water enriched with oil for 64 days | place: USA:Gulf of Mexico | collected 2013-07-27
TGTAGGGGGTAATTCATTGCCCCAAAACAGGAAAGTAGGGGGTAATTCATTGCCCCATGATTTATGAGTTTCGAGCAAAAAAAGTGGCGAGTTACGAAGACAGTTGTTCTGTGAGTTTTCGTTACTCGCAAACTAAGAACTCGCTACTTAATAGTCGGAATAAATTCCGCCCTACATTGGGTGATGTTTTTGTAGGGGGTAATTCATTGCCCCAAAACAGGAAAGTTAAATGAAATTTTTTAAATCAATAATTTGTGCCAGTGTAATTTTGGCTGTATCTGCATGTGGTAATAATGAAACGTCGCAATCACATGTAGCGCAAGCGGAAAAATTATTAACAGAGCAACAAAATTCATCGGCAATTATTTCATTAAAAAATGCGATTAAATTAGATGTGAAAAATGCCAAAGCGAGGTTTCTACTTGGTCGATTATATCTAGCATCAGGTGACGCTTACAACGCTGAGAAAGAATTAGAACGCGCGTTGGAATTGAAATATGATGCAAATAAAGCACTACCTTTGCTTGCTCGTACGTATATGCTCAGCGAATCAGATGATGATGTCTTATCACTTGAAAAAAAGGCAGAGTCGTTAATTCCGTCAAGTAAAATACACTTCTTAGCCTATAAAACCATTGCGGCTTTGCGGGTTGATAATGAAGCGCTTGCGAGTGAAACAGTTGAATTAGCGCTGTCGATATCAAAAAGCGATGGTTATAGCATGTTGGCAAATGCTTATTTAGAGTTTGCTAAAAAAAATACGGCTCATGCTGCTGCTTTGCTAGTGCGTATTTTAACGGCAACACCTGACAATGCCGATGCGCTGATGCTGCAAGGGCAAGTCGCTATCGTTGAGAAAAATTATTCACAAGCGGTTACTAGTTTTGAAAAATATTTTGCATTACAGCCTAACTCGAACAAAGTTCAGCTATTTATTGCCGATGCTTTATTGAAAAATGGGCAATACCAAAAAGCCGAAGCTATCGCTGATAATATTTTATCTAAAGTTCCTAATCAGCCTTTTTTACAATACATAAAAGCAATGGCACGTTTTGAGGATAAAGATTATAAAGCGGCAAGACATTTTTCTGGTTTATCATTGGCCTCGGGCTTTAATTCCTTTAGCTTGAAGTTAATTGCGGGTGCGAGTGCTTTTTATTTACAAAATTATGAGCAATGTAATTTACGCTTAAAAGGTATAATCAAGTACCTACCAAATGATCATATCGCACGCAGAATGCTCGCTATAAGCCAATTACAGCTAGGATTGATTGAAGATATTAGCGAAACCTTAGGTGATTATGCATCGTCTAGCCAAGATAATACTCAGTTTTTAGCAACATTAAGTTATGAGTTGATGGAACGTGGTGCTTTTGAGAAAGCTAAGGAGTTGGCAAAGCAGGTAACTGATGCGCCAGGGCAGAGTGCTGAACAAAGTGCACGAGCCGGTATTTTGAAGTTAATGATGAACGACCCATCAGGTGTTGAAAATTTAGAATTGGCTTTACAACAAAACCCAGAGTTAATTGCTGCTGAGCTTGCTTTGGCATTTGCTTCAATTAAAGCAGGTGATGTGGCTAGAGCAGATGAAATTGCCAATAAATGGCTAAAACAATTTCCAAATAAGGTAGGGGGATATAACTTAAAAGCAACAATTGCGTTTGCACAAAACAAGTTAGCACAAGGACAAGCAGCATTAGAACAAAGTTTAAAGTTAGAGCCAAATAATGTTTATGCATTAACTGAAATGGTAAAATTGGCTAACTATCAGAAAAAACCTGCTAAAGCAATGGCACTTACCGAAGAGGCTATTATTGCGCACCCTCATAACCTTAAAATATTAGCACAATATTTTGAATTCCATAAAAATGAAAAGGGCGTACAGACGCTTATAAAAGCGCAACAAGAAAATAAAACGAATATTAAATATGGCATCTTATTAGCCGAAGCATTAATTCAATTAAAAAAATATACGCATGCGAGTGAGGTATTAGCGAGTTATCAGCTCAATACTAAAACACCAAAACGTTATTGGCAGCTAATGCTAATGACTAATAGTAAAAAAGAAGATGCTCAAGAAGTGTTTTTAATTTTTGAAAAATGGCGCAATAATAATCCATACCATATTGAGCCAGTATTATTATTGGTAAATTACTGGGCAGCTAATAAACTACCCGATCGCGCTTTAAATATTTTAAAGAGCGGTTTTAAAGAGCACCCGCATAATTTGATGCTTCATTTGGTTAAAATGCAGGTGTTGCTCAATAGTAATCGCCCAACTGAAGCACGACGTTTGCTAAAAGATTTATCATCATTTGATTTCAATGAAAATTTAAGGGCAGGCATTGAAGGACGAATCTTACTGCTGGAAAGACATTTTTCTGCGGCAGTTCCTATGTTAAAGCAACAATATGAAGCTAAGCCTAATAGCCAAAATGCCCTTTTTCTAGCGTACGCACTTGAAGGAAATAACCAAAAGCACACGGCGATTGACATCCTTGAAAGCTACTCTTTAGAACATGGCCAGGACCCGAGGGTTGGTTTGAGTTTAGCGAATCTTTATTTATCTATGGATGTAAATAAAGCTATTATTGAGTATGAAAGCCTATTAAAAGTACAGCCTAATAACATTGTAGTATTGAATAATTTATCTTGGCTGTATATGGAACAAAGTCTATTTTCGCAAGCATTAATGCATGCGAAAAAAGCATATTCTTTGTCAGCTGAAATACCCAATGTTGTTGATACTTATGCTCAGGTTTTATTAAAATCAGGTAAGAAAGCACAAGCATTAGCAAAAGCTGAACAAGCGTATAAACTATCAAAGGCAGAGGATGTTGATATAACACTGAATTTTGCCGAAGCGTTATTGGCGAATAATGTTAAAGAACAAGCAAAAAATATATTATTAAAAGTTAGTAGTAAAACTAAAACTAAAATACAAAAAGCAAAACATCGACAACTAACAGCACAATTAATGTAAAGAGTGGGAAATCAAGTAAGCTTTACCCTCGTGGGGCTTTAGTTGAGGTTATCCCGCCAGATCTCTTTAGGTATAGCGGTGGCAATTGCTTTATTTTTACTTCAACTCAGCTAATTGTTCAGAAATATCATACTCAATGGCTTTATAAAGGTTTTTAAAACCAGGAGATAGGTTAGATAAGAACATTTCTGGGTTGATATAGTATGGCGCTCTTATGCCATGATAGTCTATTGGTTCGCCCAGTTGCTGGAACTTTATCCCGACAAATTTCATACTACGGGCTAAGCGAGGTTCCATCATGACATAAACATGTCTGATGCCGGTATCTATTGCCATGGTTGCTGCTGCCATGTACAAGCCAATAGCGATAAAAGGGAAGCAACGCAGCTCTACTTCAGAATAACTACTTTCTTGAATGACACCTGTACCTGAACCTTTAAATTGATCTGTTTTACGGCGTCTAAAGTCTGCAGTTACGGCTAAGCGAGATATTTCACAAATCTCTTTTCTGTTAAAGCGGTTAGGGTGTAATTTTTCATCAGTAATCGAATCTAGGCAAAATTTTTCAATGGGTAAAAGTTGATCTTCCTTTTCTATTCTGACTACACGCACACAACTAGTATAAATATTTGAAGGTTTATGTTTGATTAAAGAGAAGATAGATTGCTCATCAAATTCATCTTTTTCTTGACCGCCTTCTTTCACTTTTTCAAAGGCTAATTCTTCACAGTAAACAGTATGACGTATTTTAAATGCCTCTTCTTTAAGGGCATTGCTTACCGCTACTTGTGGCTCTAAAAATTGGGTGAAATGCTCTGCTATATTATAAGCTTCATGACTGGCCTTCATTGAGACGATCTTTTTCGTTAGATCACCAATAATTGGAGTATTTAACAGGCGCTTGTTCCAGTTCATTTAATATCCATTTCATTGTATTGGGAAATAGGGTCACATAAGTGGCTAGTAACGTAACTATAGCGAATCTAATAATCATACCAAAAATCATCGAGGTTAGAATCAATTATAGCTTAATTTGTCATGTTTTCTTTTGCTTTAAATATCGGTTGTTGAATTTGAGATGCTTTTGCTTTAATAGGAACAATTTCAAATGCTGTTTGATAGCCAATCTCGAATAGTTCTAATTTTTGTTCGTCGGTCATAGCAAAGTCTACCCCGGAACATTCCCCTGTATTTATAACAATGGTATTGTGCCAAAAAGCGTCGTTAATATACTCTCGTGAAATAGTAGTCATAAAGGTGCGAATCAGTAAGGTTATGTAATCAAAAATAGGAAAGTAACGATTAGTTTTTAGTTCGTCATATTCATATTCACTTCTAAGTCTAAAGCACATTACCGGTGTATCGTCTTTAGCCCAATCTCTATGTAGGGCATCTTCAGATAATATGCTGCCATCAACCATAAGGTGTTTACCAAACGGTTTAAAACTAAAAACGAGAGGGATAGACATCGAAAAACGGACAGCCGCAGATACTTTCATATTGGGTGTGTTTTCTTGATTAAAAATAACAGGTCTACCACTTTTTACATCGGTAGCTACAATGTGTAATTGCAATTTCATTTGGGAAAAAGTTTTCCCCTGTAGGTTTTTATCCACCCAATTCTCAAATACATCACCAGAGCTCAAACCGCCATTGCGTATTAGCTTGAATAATGAAAAACCGGTAAATTGAGTATAATCAGTGTCTAATGCTATTTTTTTTATTTCATCAATAGAAAGACCTGAAGCAAAAAGACTAGCAATAATACTACCACCAGACACGCCTACTATGTTATCAAATTTTATCTGTAATTCGTTTAAAGCGTGTAAAACCCCCAGGTGAGCTGGTAAACGTGTACCTCCGCCAGCAAGTATAGGAACCATTTTTTCAGTCATGCTTCTCCTCCGCAGTATAATTTATTATGGCTGATATTTAAAAGTTTGCCTTAAGGTAAATCAAATAAGGTATTATAATTAAAATAGAAGGTAGAGATTGGAAGAATATAATGTTAAAAAAAATATTCATTTTATTATCAGTTTTCAGCTTACTGTATATTATCCCGGTAAAAGCTGAATTTGTTGATGTGGTAGCAAAAATAAAACCTTCGGTGGTTGGTATTGGTATTCATACACCTACAAGCAGACCACAAAACATATTACGTGGTACGGGTTTTGTTATTGGGGATGGCCATTATGTTATCACTAATGCCCATGTGTTACCAACCGAGCTTGATGACAGTTTATTGCAAAAAATGGCGGTGTTTATTGGCTCAGGAAAAAACGCTAAAGTGAGAAAAGCTGAAATTATTACTACGTCAGACTTGTATGATCTAGCAATATTGAAAATGTCTGGTTCACCTTTACCAGCCATGAGTTTAGCTGATAGTAGAGTTCGTCCTGACGGTAGTTACATTGCTTTTACGGGTTTTCCTATTGGTGGTGTTTTAGGTTTATATCCTGTTACGCACCGAGGTATTATTGCCAGTACTACGCCAACGGTTATCCCCCCTCAAACAGCAGGGCAGATTACTTTAAAAATGTTAAAACGCATGCGCAACCCTTATTCTGTTTATCAACTTGATGCGACTGCATATCCAGGTAATAGCGGTAGTGCTATGTATGACATGAAAACGGGTCAGGTATTGGGTATTATTAATAAGGTCTTTGTACAAAGCACTAAAGAAGCGGTGATTAGTAATCCTAGCGGTATTACTTATGCTATCCCAGTGAAATACTTACACAAAATATTAAAAGAGAACAATATTAAAATATAGGAAATAGGCACGAGTTATTAGTGACGAAGACAACTTATACCAAATGAAATAATGAATGAGTCAATTCAGAGCGGTTTCAGGGAAGTTAGAACAAGCAAAATTTGTGCGTATATAGTCGCTCTATATCAAACAAATTTGTGACGTTATCACTTTCCTGACAAGCTCCCAAGGGCGAGTTTAAAAGGTATATATGCTACGTTATTGATATTGATAAGGGCGATACATGGATGCAGCTTATTAGCAAATCAGCGGCTGCGCCTCAACCATCTACTAGTAATATTTTATCCGCAAGTACAGCAAACCTTTGTTCGTCATCCCCGTGGTGTATTAGTCGGGGATCCAGTTTCTAAAAGACAATGGATCTTCGATCAGAGACTTCGAAGATGACGATTTTTATATTTTTTCTTTACTTATAAATCAACAGCTTAATTTTATGTTACTTAGAAGAGAATGCAGGAGCATATTCTCCAGAATAACCATTCTCTTCAATCAATGCCTTGCCTCTACACCTTTTAATTCTCGCTGAATGATCTATTCATTTCTTCAATTGGTATTACTCAGCGTATATGGGCTTCGTAACTCGCGACTTTTCTTGCTCGTCATTTGCCCGTCAGTCGCTAGTCACTCGCCATTAGTTCCTGTTCATTTGCTGGCGTCGAATACAAAGCTGATAGCGGTACAAGCTCAATATCGTTTTGTTGTAACGTTGGTATTAACCGTAATAATGCTTTAATAGTTTCAGGGTGTGGATGAGCAATGGCAATAGCAAAATCTTGACTTTTAGCATGTCTAATTAATGATTTAAATTGTTTATTGATATAATCTTCAGTCAATTGATTATCTAAAAAAATATGGCGTCTGTGTACGGGAACCCCAAATTCTTCGGCAATGATACTTGCTTTAGAATACTGACTCGTTTTACTGTCTAAAAAAAGCAAATGATGTTGTTTTAGAAAACCCATAGTCCATGACATAGGTTCAACAAGTTGCGTTAAGTAGCTACCCATATGGTTATTAATACCTATAGCAAAAGGTACCTCCACTAAAGACTTATTCAAACTGGCATAAATTTCTGCTTTATTCATGCTACTCGTAAGTGCACCAGGGCCTAATTTTTTGCCATTTTCAGCTTCCATTGGAATATGAAGTAATACTTCTTTGTGTTTAGCGTTGGCCTTCATCGCTAACTTTTTACCATAAGGAGTGTGAGGTAAAATAGAGTAGGTGATAGCGCCGGGTAATAACAATGCCTGTTTATCAGTATACCGATAACCTATGTCGTCAATTACAATGGCAATACGTGCGGGCTTTGCTTGCGCGGATGCTACAGCGAAAAGTATAACAAAGGAAAAAGTGATAAAAAGAAAAAATTTCGACACAGCTGAAATCATTTTATTGGTGTTTATACAGAGGCGAGGGATTAAAATCATATCATTTCGTTTCAAACTTTTGTAGGAACTTTTAGCATTATGACTATTAAGCAGGAATATATACCCGTTCCACTTGAAGATGCATGATTCAGCTGGAATTAAAAACGTTCTTAGGCAAGGCATTGATTGAAGAGAATGGTGGCTCCCATGTCGAAATCATATAGTTACTTATCGGCACCATAGTTTAGGGTTAACTGCTTTACCTTGATGACGAATCTCAAAATATAGTCCGGCTTGATCTTGTCCCCCACTCTGTCCAACTAAAGCAATAGGTTCTCCGGTTTCTACTCTCTCACCAACAGATTTGAGTAAGGTTTGATTATGAGCATATAAACTCATGTAGCCATTACCGTGATCAATAACCGTTAATAAACCATAGCCTTTCAACCAATCAGAAAACAAAATAGTACCGTTGTGTATCGTATGTACTTGCCTACCAATGGGCGCAGCAAGTAAGACACCTTTCCATTTTAAATAGCCCTGTTTTCGGCTACCAAAACTGCGTAGAAGCCGGCCTTTTACCGGCCATGACAATTTACGCTTTAACTTACTTAACCCTGTCAAATCAACTTCCGCACGAATAAGTGCGGTAAGTTTTTGTAAAGCTGCGGTTAGGTTGGCTTCTTCGCCTTTTAATTTAGCTAATTGTTGTTTGCTTGATAATAATTTTTTACTTAAAGACGCTAAAGTTTTACTTCGTTTAATTTTGTTTTTACTTAAGCTCTTTCGTTGTTTTTGCTGATTAATTTTTAATGCTTGTAATCGCTCTACTTGTTCCTGATGTTGAGTAGTCACTTGCATTAGCTGGGTTATTGTTGATTGAAATTTATCAATTTCAATCATGCGTGCTTTGTTCAAGTATTGATAATAACTGATGGTACGCTGAATTTTTTCACTGTCATCTTGGTTTAAAACTAATTTCAAATAATCATGCTGGCCAGTTGTATAAGCTGAACGTAGTTGTTGGGCGAGTAAGCGTTCTTGCCTATTTTTTTGGGTGTCTAATTGTTGCTTTTCTTTGCTTAAGGCTACTATTTTTTTATGGGTAACTTTTAGTTTTTGTTCAGTCTCACTGATGGCTTTTGCGGCTTTGGCGATAGCTAAATCATCAATCTTTAGTTGTTGCTCTAAGGTTATTCGATCATTATTGGTTTTAAGTATATTCGACTCTTGTTTGGCAATAGCTTGTTGCACATTATTAAGTTTATTGGTGTTTTGTTGCTTGGACTTTCTGTGATCGGTGGTGTTAGCCGCCATATTGAAGCCGGAAAAAATTAAGCCACTTAGAATAACTAAGCAGCTTAATAACTTACCAAACGCTTGGACGGTATTGAATGAGGGATTTAACATTTAATTATTAGTTATTATTATGTTGTAACTCTTATCAGTGTGCCGTATTAATCAAGCTGCATCAATACCGAACCAGTCATTTCTTCTGGTTGTTCCATCGCCATCAAATGCAATAACGTTGGTGAAATATCACTTAAGGTGCCAGTGGCTGCCGGGATTGCTTTCCTACCGACATAAATTAATGGCACTGGCTCGCAAGTGTGAGCGGTATGTGCTTGGCCTGAATTTTCATCAAGCATTTGCTCTGCATTACCATGATCGGCCGTAATTAAACACTCACCACCGGCTTTTTGTAAGGCGGTAACTACACGTCCCATGCAAATATCCACTGCTTCGCATGCTTTCACTGCCGCATCAAAGTCTCCTGTATGACCAACCATATCGCCATTAGGATAATTACAAACAATAAAGTCATGCTCACCACTTTCAATGGCCGCAACTAATTTATCGGTGAGTAATGTTGAATTCATTTCTGGTTGTAAATCATAGGTGGCAACATCGGGAGAAGGAACTAAAATACGCTGTTCACCATCAAAAGTGTCTTCTTGTCCACCACTAAAGAAGAAAGTGACATGAGCATACTTCTCTGTTTCAGAAATACGTAATTGGGTTTTGTTATGTTTAGCAAGCCATTCACCCATCACATTACTTAGCGTATTTGGTGCAAAGGCACAGCTGGCATCAATATCAGCGGCATATTGAGTTAACATAACAAAGTCACTGATGGTGGGGGTTTTCTTACGGGTGAACCCGGTAAAGTTTGCTTCGGTAAAACAGCGACTAAATTGGCGGGCACGATCAGCTCTAAAATTCATAAAAATTAGGGCATCACCATCGTTAATTTCAATAGCTTCACCAGCGTTATTGAGTATGGCACTAGCACTAACAAATTCGTCATTTTCATCACGTTCGTAGGCGCTTTCTAACGCAGATAAAGCATCATTATATTGATATTTACTGATTCCAGATACAAGTAAGTCGTAGGCAGCTTCAACACGATCCCAGCGTTGATCTCTGTCCATAGCAAAGTAACGACCGATAACAGAGGCAATTTGTCCTTCACCGGTAGAGTTGGCAAAAAGTTGCTCGAATTTTTGTTGGGCTTTTTCTAATGATGCTTTTGCACTACGTGGTGGTGTATCTCGACCATCTAAAAAGGCATGTAAATAAATCTTATTTGCACCACGTTCTTTGGCTAATTCCATCATGGCAAAAATATGTTCTTCATGGCTATGTACACCGCCAGGTGAAAGTAAGCCAAAAATATGTACGGCTTTATCTTGTTCAACGGCATTGTCTACAGCTTTGCATAATGCCGGTGTTTTTGAAAATTCGCCGTCGCTTATCGATTTCGTTATGCGAGTAAAATCTTGATACACCACACGACCGGCACCTAAATTCACATGTCCTACTTCAGAATTGCCCATTTGGCCATCAGGTAAACCTACTGCCATGCCAGACGTTTGAATCAGCATATTAGGATAGTCTACTTTAAGTTTATCTAGTATTGGAGTGTTAGCTGCTTGAATTGCATTTGCATTACTTTGTTCACGATAGCCCCAGCCATCCAAAATTATTAAAACGGTAGTTTTTTTATTCGCCATGACTGCTGTGCCTTTTAATTCTCGTTGAGTGAGGTCTAACTCAATCTACTTGGTATAAATTTAGTTGCGGCTATTGTACACACTCATAAGCATTTATTTAAGCAAGAAATGATTCATCAACACTTACTAAACTCGCTATTCCAACTCACTTGGGTATAATGTGGCGATTTTTACTTTTTACTATCTTTATTATTCACCGAAAGAGTCACTATTTATGGAACAATTTATTACTTTCGCCACCAACAACAATATGTTAAGTGCAGCTTGGGTTGCCCTTGTTGTTGCTATTATCGTGATAACAATTAGAATTCAAATGTCACCTGTTAAGCAAATTAGCCCGCAAGAGTTAACTTTTTTAATGAATAGAGAGCAAGGTGTTGCCCTTGATATTCGTAGTGAAAAAGACTTTAACGCTAATCATATTCTTGATGCTGTGGGTTTAACTAACGAAAAAATTACTAAAAATGGCTTTGCTAGCCTTGAAAAGCACAAAGAAAATCCCATCATTGTTGTATGCAGTGCTGGTATTAGTGCAGTAAAAGTTGCTAATGATTTACATAAAACGGGTTTTTCTCGTGTAAGTGTATTGAAAGGTGGTATGGGTGCATGGACTGGTGCAGGTTTGCCAGTCACTAAAAGGTAACGTTATATATGGCTAAAGTTGAAATATACACTAAAGCTTACTGTCCATTTTGTACACGAGCTATTGCCCTAATTGAGCATAAAGCAGCGGCGTTGTCAGAACTACTACTTGAAGAAATCGGTATTGATAGAAATGCGGCATTACGTGAAAAAATGATTGCTCGCAGTAAAGGCGGTTATACAGTGCCACAAATCTTCATTAATGATGTTCATATTGGTGGTTGTGACCAACTCGTCGCGTTAGAGATGAATAATAAATTAGATGCTTTGTTGGTAGAATAAATAACTGAACAGTTAGCTAATAAAGATAAACACAAAATATAAAAGATAGGAATTTTTCATGAGTGATGAAAACCAAAACGAAGTAACTGAAGCTTCACAAGAAGCGCAAGCAGAGCCACAATTTGCTATTCAACGTGTTTACACTAAAGATGTGTCTTTTGAAACGCCAAATTCGCCTGCTATTTTCCAAGCAGAATGGAAGCCAGAAATTAAATTAGATTTAGATACACGTTCTAATAAACTAGCAGAAAATACTTATGAAGTAGTTTTAGCGGTAACGGTAACGGCTACAGTTGAAGGGAAAACTGCCTTTTTAGCGGAAGTACAGCAAGCGGGTATTTTCACTATCGGTAACTTACCTGATGCACAATTAGCACATACAATTGGCGCTTTTTGTCCAACAACATTGTTCCCATATGCACGAGAAACTATTTCTAGCTTAGTGAACCGTGGTTCGTTCCCACAATTTAATTTATCTCCAGTAAACTTTGAAGCTTTATTTGCTTCTTATGTACAGCAACGTTCAGCTGAAGCACAAGCTAATGTTCCAGAAAGCGCTGAAACTCACTAATTTGTAGGTCGAACGTTAGTTCGGCAGGTAAACTAAACTTCGAATAGCGAGAAAATTATGACTGTTTCTGCCAAAATTACTGTATTAGGTGCGGGATCTTACGGTACTGCATTAGCGATTTGTTTGGCACGAAATGGTCATGAAACCCTTCTGTGGGGACGAGATGCGGACCAAGTAAATGACATGATTAGTGCTCGTGAAAACGTTAAGTATTTAGCGGGCTGTACTTTTCCTGATAGTTTACAAGCGACAAGTGATCTACGCCTAGCTGTACAAGCAAGTGATAATATTTTAGTGGTTGTGCCTAGCCATGCCTTTGGCGATATGCTCAAGCAAGTTAAAGCTGTTCTTGATGAATCACCTAACGCTAATGTTAAAATTGCTTGGGCAACAAAGGGGTTAGATCCTCAATCAGGTGACTTATTACAAAATGTCGCTCGAAATATATTAGGTGAAGATGTTGCGCTAGCAGTTTTGTCTGGCCCAACCTTTGCTAAAGAAATGGCCGCAGGCCTACCTACTGCTATTTCACTATCATCTACTGATGATGACTTTGCTGTCACACTCTCTAATTTATTACATTGCGAAAAGTGCTTTCGGGTTTACCCCAATAAAGATTTTATTGGGGTGCAATTAGGAGGTGCGGTTAAAAACGTTATTGCCATTGGTGCTGGTATGGCAGATGGTATCGGCTTTGGTGCGAATGCACGTACGGCCTTAATTACCCGAGGTTTAGCTGAAATGACCCGTTTGGGCATTGCCTTAAAGGCTGATCCAGCCACTTTTATGGGTATGGCTGGCTTAGGTGATTTGGTACTGACTTGTACTGACAATCAGTCTCGAAACCGTCGCTTTGGCTTGGCGTTAGGTAAAGGTGTTGGCGTTGAACAGGCAATGACAGATATCGGTCAAGTGGTCGAGGGTTATCGCAATACCAAAGAGGTTCATACGTTAGCATTGCGAATGAATGTTGAAATGCCTATTGTTGAGCAAGTATATCAAGTACTTTATCAAGGTAAAGCGGCAAAATTAGCAGCAGCTGACTTACTATCTCGTGATCAAAAGCAAGAATAAATACAGTTTTTAGTTATAAGTAGCGAGTTTCTAAAATCATTAATTATCTATGCAGCTACCATCACAAGCTCCCGTATTAAAAGACCTGCGGGATGACAGAATGATTACTTATGTTAGTCGCAGCTTGTAACTAATTACTCTCAACCTTTTTAAACTGCATTGATAAAACCTAACTGGCGCCATGCATCATATACAATTACAGCGGCGGCGTTAGATAAGTTCATACTACGGCTTTCTTTTAACATCGGAATACGAATTTTATCTTTATCGGGGATCTGTACTCGTACTTCTTCAGGCAAGCCACTGGTTTCTGAGCCAAATAATAAATAATCCCCTTGAGTAAAAGTGACATCACCATAAAAATTATTGGTTTTGGTGGTAATCGCTAGTATACGCTTTGGCTGCTCTTGTTTAATAAACGCTTCAAAATTTTGATGGCGCTTTATTGCAGCAAATTCATGGTAATCAAGGCCGGCTCTACGCAGCTTTTTATCATCTAAATCAAAGCCAAGTGGCTCAATTAAATGTAAACGAAAGCCCGAATTAGCACATAAGCGAATTATATTGCCAGTATTTGGCGGTATTTGTGGTTGAAAAAGCACAACATCTAACATAATGATAATTGAGTCATAATAGAAATTTTTGCTAGTATACCAATCAAACTAACTAATACCAATTTGATTAAATTATTGCTCACTTGTACTGGTTAAAATACTCCATGTCGGTGTTGCTCTCAATCCTAATAGCCAGCTATTACTCAATCGAGCGCCTTGTTCTTGAAAATTTATCTTCATTAAAATTTGACCCATTAATTAATTTAATTGGTATTATAACGACTAATTATATTTTAAGCCTTATTTTTCATGTCCGAAAATACAGTTATCAAACCTACAAGCGATGAAAATCATCATAAAGATTATGCTTATTGGGTGAAGCTAGCAGCGATTAGTTCTTCGTCTGTTGCGTTATTGCTCGTGGTTATTAAATTTTATGCCTGGTTGGTTACTGACTCTAGCGCTATGTTAGCGTCTACTACCGATTCTATTTTAGATTTATTCGCCTCAGTAATGAATATTGTTATCTTGCGCTTTGCTTTAGCACCAGCCGATAAAGAACATAGGTTTGGTCATGGTAAAGCTGAAAGCTTAGCGGGTTTAGTGCAAGCTGCTTTTGTACTTGGCTCGGCCCTTTTGCTTATTTTCAATGGTGTAGAACGGGTAATGAATCCACAAGTGATTGTACACAGTGAGGTGGCTATTTGGGTGACAATTATTGCGATTGTTTTGACGCTTGCTTTAGTAGTTTTTCAGCGCTTTGTTATTAAAAAAACAGGTTCAATAGTTATTAATGCCGATGCGCTACATTACCAGTCTGATTTGTTTTTGAATTTAGGGGTGCTAGCAGCCATCATTTTAAGCCAAGGGATTTGGCTACAAGCCGATGGTGTATTTACCATTGCCGTCGCTTTGTTTTTATTGTTCGGTGCAGGCCAAATTATTTACCAAAGTGTTTATCAGTTAATGGATCATGAGTTAAGTGATGATGAGGTTGCTCAAATAACAGCGATTATTTTAGCCCATAAATATACTTTAGGTTTACACGAGCTACGTACTAGACAGTCAGGCGCACAGCGATTTATTCAATTTCATTTAGAACTGGATGACAATCTATCGCTTTTACAGGCTCATAGCATTGGCGACGATATTGAACATGAAATTTGCCAAGCGCTTGCGCCGTGCGAAGTGTTTATTCATCATGACCCAAGCTCTGTTGTACCGAAAGAGTTGAAGCAACCAAAAGAAAACTAATAGTTATTCAAATTTATTTGGACGAAGGGTGTTGTTCAAACCATTGTATAACCGCTGTTAATGCCTGATCACGGTATGTATCGCTTTCAAAAAATAATTCATGATAAGCATCGCTTATTAAGAGCGGTTTACCCTTGGGGCATGACGGTGGGTGCAATTGATGCAATCGGTGGCAAAAATCATTCTGGGCTTGATTATCTACAATCTGATCTTGACCCGCTTGCAATACCAATGTCGGACTGGTGATTTTATCAATATTGTTGGATATTTTCTCTAGTGCCTTTTGAGACTCAGTTAACCATTGTACCGTTACACCACCGAGTTGAATTTTTGGTGTAGTGTTATATAGCTCAGTGAATAGCTGATAGCGTATTGGTGAATGCATCAAAGTATTATCGGAAAATTCATTGTGAGTGAACCCCTTATGGCCAAGAAAATACCAAGGAGTATCATCAAACCATTGATTTAATTTCGCAGAAACGGTTAAAACCAACTCAGCAATAAAGTTTGGAATGCCACCGCTATTAAAGCCGAACATCGGCGAAGAGAGCACTGTTGCTTGTATCTTATTAGGGAAGTCTTGTAAGTATCTGGCTGCTATTGCTCCGCCCATTGAATGAGCTAATAAATAAGGTTTTTTACCCTGACAATGGGGAGTCACTATATTTTCAATAAAGTTATTAAAATCATCAACATAGTACTGAAAGCTTTCGACATGACCTTTGTGAGGGTTTGCTAACAAACGCTGAGATAAGCCTTGACCCCGGTGATCAATAAGAAAAATACTATAACCGTGACGGGATAAATCGAAAGCGAGTTCTTTATATTTTAGATAACTTTCACTACGTCCTGAAGAAATAACCAAACACTTGTCTGGCATAGTCCCACTATTGTTTATGAAAGTAGCATAATTGATACGCACATTATCAACGCCACTAAAATGGGAAAAATCACCTTGTTGCCAAAAGTGAGCAATTTCATTTACAGAACGATTTTTTAGTTGAGATTCAGAGGAGAATTTATTATCTTCAGCTTTTGTCATAAACCCTACTAATACAAAAGTAATGAGCACATATTTCAGCATTTTTATATTACTATTGCTTCGTTAGGCTTGCTTCTAACTCAGTTAATCGCGCTTCTAGTGCGGCAATTTTACTGCGAGTTTTAATTAATACTTGTGTTTGTACATCAAACTCTTCACGAGTAACTACATCCAGTTGGGATAGTTTACGCTGCAGTACTGTTTTGGTTTTATCTTCAAAATCATTGGCCATATTCTTTAAGCTTGGCGGAAGGGCATCGGTTACTTGTTTGGCTATTTCTTCAATTTTTTTTGCATTTAGCATGAGTATTTCCTGAAATTTTACTTGTTATATCAGTTTCATTAATTTGGTGAACTATTTTATACGCAGGAAAAATGACCAAATATGAGGCATTTATTTTAATAACTAGTTGTTCTAATTATTAAATAAATAACGAAGTAGTTGGTTATTTTAACAAGTATAAATGTTCATAAAATAAGTGAGATTGATATTAACATTGTAACTGTTTTGTCTGCGAGTAAAAACAGGTAAAATCAGCGACCGTAAATTTATATCACTTAAAAAGATCGCTTAGTTAGTTTGATTGCTATTATATTACCCCTTTAATACGCTTCTATGACTATGCAGCTTGAGATGAACCATAACAATGAAACTTAATCCCGGACAGAACGAAGCTGTTAAATATGTTGGTGGCCCTTGCCTTGTGCTTGCCGGAGCGGGCTCCGGTAAAACCGGCGTTATTTGTCAAAAAATTGCTTATCTTATTCAAAAGTGTGATTACAAGGCACGCAATATTGCCGCGGTGACTTTCACCAACAAAGCCGCGCGTGAGATGAAAGAACGTATTGTTAAAATGTTAGGCAAAGACTTAACGCGCGGTTTAACTGTTTCGACCTTTCATTCGCTCGGTTTAGATATTGTTCGTAAAGAAATTAAAGTGCTGGGTTATAAACCGGGCTTTACCTTGTTTGATGATCAAGATTCTATGGCATTATTGAAAGAGCTAACCATGGATGAACTTGATGGAGATAAAGACTTACTGAGTAAATTACAAAGTATGATTTCCAACTGGAAGAATGATCTGTTCTTACCGGATGCCGCAGTTAAAATGGCTGGCGATGCTGATACGCAAGAGTATGCTGAATTTTATCAGCGTTATCATCAGCATATGAAAGCCTATAATGCACTTGATTTTGATGATCTCATTCTAATTCCTACCTTGTTAATGAAAAACTATGAGGAAGTGCGGATGCGTTGGCAAAGTAAAATTCGCTATTTATTAGTGGATGAATATCAAGATACCAATGCGAGCCAATACGAGTTAATAAAACAAATTGCTGGAGAGCGTGCTCGCTTAACGGTAGTAGGTGATGATGATCAGTCTATTTACTCTTGGCGTGGTGCTAAGCCGGAAAATTTAGTTTTGTTAGGTAAAGATTTCCCGCAATTAAAATTGATTAAATTAGAACAAAATTACCGCTCAAGTGGTCGTATTCTAAAATGTGCCAATACTCTCATTGCCAATAACCCCCATGTTTATGATAAAGCTTTATTTAGTGAGCTAGCTTATGGTGTTGAATTACGTGTGGTGCAAACCAAAAATGAAGAAGATGAAGTGTCGCGCATTATTGGTGAATTAATTGGTCACCGTTTTATGAATCGTAGCAGCTATAAAGACTATGCAATTTTATATCGGGGTAATCATCAGTCACGCTTACTTGAAAAAGCACTGATGACTAATCGAATACCCTATAAAATTAGTGGCGGAACGTCGTTTTTTTCACGAGCGGAAATTAAAGATATAATGGCTTATTTGCGGGTGCTCGTTAATCCAGATGATGATAATGCTTTTTTGCGTATGGTTAATGTGCCAAAACGTGAACTGGGTCCTGCAACGTTAGAAAAGCTTGGCAATTATGCCAACATGCGCAAAATTAGCATGTTTGCAGCTAGTTTTGAACTAGGGCTAGAGCAAACACTGACGGGGCGTAGCTTAATGAAGCTGCAAGCTTTTACGCAATGGTTAGTTGATGTTGCCGATCAAACTGAGCGGGGTGACACTGCAGCAGTGTTGCGTTCGATGATCCGCGAAATAAATTATGAAGATTTTTTATATGATACTTCGCCTAGCGCAAAAGCGGCGGAAATGCGTATGAAGAATGTCACTGAGTTATTTAGTTGGGTAACGCAAATGCTAGAGGGCTCGGATGATGAAGAGCCGATGACCTTACCGCAAATTGTTACTCGCTTAACATTACGCGATATGATGGAGCGTAATGAAGATGAAGATAATAACGACCAAGTGCAATTGATGACTTTACATGCCTCAAAAGGTTTAGAGTTTCCTTATGTATTCTTAATTGGTATGGAAGAAGGCTTGTTGCCTCACCAAACGAGTATAGATGAAGGCAGCGTTGAAGAAGAGCGTCGTTTAGCTTATGTTGGTATTACTCGTGCACAGCGTGAGTTAATATTCACTTACGCACGAGAGCGTAGACAGTTTGGAGAGGTATCTCGAACCGAAGCAAGTCGTTTTTTACATGAGCTACCTCAAGATGATTTGAACTGGGAGCTAGGGCAAGTAAAGAAAACAGAAGCCTATAAAGAACAATCTAAGAAACAGGGAATGGCAAGCCTACGAGCACAATTAGCTAAAGCTAAAAAGTCTTAATATTGAAAGTACTCAGGGTAATGGTGATATTTCCTATTTCCCTGAGTTAACCATAAAATTTAGTTTATTAGGTATGGGCAACAAAGACTATTGCTAAAGCAATCACCGCGCCTGCGACTAAGATACTTACCACCATACTTTTACTTTGTTGAGTTTGTTGCACCAATAACTTTTGCATTAATAACGTTTGCTGTTGTTGATTTTCTTTGCCAATTTTTAGGTAGTCATAAACTAGATCGGGAATTTCAGGCAGTTTTTCATTCCAAAAGGGTAGGTTATCTTTAATTTTAGCAAAAACCGCCTTCACTCCCATTTGCTGTTTCACCCAGTTTTCTAAAAAAGGTTTAGCGGTTTGCCATAAATCTAATTGTGGATAAAGCTGACGACCTAAGCCTTCGATATAAAGTAAAGTTTTTTGTAGTAGTACAAGCTGTGGCTGTACTTCCATATTAAAGCGGCGAGCGGTGTTAAATAGGTTAACCAATACTTGTCCGAAAGAAATTTCGGACAATGGTTTGTTAAAAATTGGCTCACAAACCGTGCGAATAGCGAATTCAAATTCATCGACACTGGTACTGGCTGGTACCCAACCTGAATCAACGTGCAATTGCGCTACTTTACGATAATCACGGTTAAAAAAAGCAACAAAATTTTCGGCTAAATAACGTTTGTCTTCTCGGTTTAATGTACCAACAATACCACAGTCAATCGCGATCCAAGTAGGGTCAGCAGGGTTAGTTGCATTTACAAAAACATTGCCAGGATGCATGTCGGCGTGGAAGAAACTATCTCGAAATACTTGCGTGAAAAATACTTCTACACCACGTTCTGCTAATAGCTTCATGTCAACGCCAAGTTGCGTTAGCGTATCAACTTCAGCAACACCTATGCCATAAATACGCTCCATAACTAATATTCTTTTAGAGCTGTATTCACTGTAAATCTCAGGCACGTAAAGTACTTTGTCGTATTCACTACCCTGTTCAAAGTTACGTTTTAGCTGAATTGCATTAGCGCCTTCACGATTAAGATCTAATTCATCTAAAATAGTTTTACGGTATTCGGCAACAACCTCTTTCGGCCTTAAGCGTTTACCATCGGGTAACCATCGGGCGACAATATTTGCAAAGCGCGACATTACTTTTAAATCGGCTAAAATAGTTTCGCTAATATTAGGACGTAATATCTTAATAACAACATTTTTTTCTATATCATTTTCAAGTAAGGTCGCGGTATGTACCTGAGCAATGGAGGCTGAGGCTAAGGGTTCTATTTCAAAGTCACCAAAGTGTTGCTCGAACATTTTAATGCCCATGGCATCAATGATTAATTGTTTGGCTAATTCACCATCAAATGGGGTGACTTGATCTTGTAATAAGGCCAACTCATCGGCAAAGTCTGGTGGTAATAAATCACGACGGGTAGAAAGCATTTGACCAAATTTAATAAATACCGGGCCAAGTGATTCAATTGCTAATCTAAAACGCAGGGCTACGTTTTTATCTTTATGCTGGTTTCTTAACCAAAATAAGGAAAAACGAGTAAGCTTGGCATACCAAGGCAACATTTTTTTTGGCACCATTTCATCTAAGCCATAGTGTAAAAATGTTTTAACAATGCGGTATAGTCGAATACTACTCACGTTATTGAAGATCCTTGCTGTTAATTAATGGTTGGCTTTGTGGTTAACTAGCTTCGAGATACGTTGATCAATAGCATCAACTTGTTTGCTCACATCAACTACTTGTTGGTTGAATTGCTCAATTTGGCTACGTGTTACCACTAAGCGTTTCTCATGCACTATATATTCACTGGCATCGGCTTGAATCTGCTTAGCGGCAAACTCTATTTTAGCTGAGACTTTTTTACCTAATTGCATTAGCTTATGTGTGGGTATATCACCAATGTGATTGGCTAATTCAGTTTGCCAATCAATATCTAAATTTTCGGCTAAGTTAGCGAATTGTTGGGCTACTTTTATATCACCAGTTAAGTCTAATTTGTCTTGTTTGATTAGTTCGGTAAATTGCTGCTCTGCTTTCAATTCTCGTAAGCTACTGATACTTGTATTTATGGTGCAGTCAGCGCGCTCCGTTAGCGCTGTCACCATAATTTTTGGATTTTCGATGGTATTACCAACAGTGAAACTCAACGGAAAGCCCAATTCTGCTAATTTAATTGTTATGGTTTTTTGGCTTAATTTTTCTAACGATACATTGGCAGTGCCTAACGCTAAAGTTTTGTTAATTGCGATCTCTAATGCGGATGCTAAAGCCTGAGAAACCATTAAACCTGACGTTATTTTTGAAAATGCAGTAGTCATAAGAATTAAAATTTATAACCTTTGTGCAGGGCGACCACGCCACCGGTTAAATTCTTAAAGCTAGTTTGTTCAAAACCTGCATTATCCATCATGGCTTTTAACGTATCTTGATCAGGGTGCATACGAATAGACTCAGCTAAATATTGATAACTATCACCGTCTTTAGCAACTAGCTCACCAATTTTAGGCAAAACGTTAAACGAATAAAAATCGTAAGCTTTGTTCAGTAATTCATGCTCAGGTTTAGAAAATTCAAGCACTAATAAACGGCCACCGGGTTTTAGCACGCGATAGATTGAGCGTAAAGCCATATCTTTGTCAGTGACATTACGTAGTCCAAAAGCAATAGTAACAATATCAAAGGTATTATCTTCAAAGGGTAAATATTGGGCATTGGCTTGTACATACTCTATATTTTGCACTAGACCTTTATCGCGTAATTTATCACGACCAACATTTAGCATTGAGCTGTTGATATCCGCTAAGATAACTTTGCCATCTTTACCTACCAACTGAGAGAATTTTGCCGTTAAATCACCTGTACCACCAGCTAAATCAAGTACTTTATTGCCGGGGCGAACACCACTAGCATCAATGGTAAAACGCTTCCATAAGCGGTGAACACCAAATGACATTAAGTCATTCATCACATCATATTGTTTGGCCACAGAATGAAAAACACCAGCGACCATAGACACTTTATCTTCTTTATCAATGGTCTTATAGCCAAAGTGAGTGGTGTTGTTCGGTGTTGAATCTTGTGTAACTGGCGATTGATTTTGTTCTGAAGCTGACATATCTGATTCACTGATTTTGGTAATTGTCGATAGTTTACTGTATGTAAGGGGAATCAACAAATAGCTGCTGGACTTTTGTTGATTTAGAACCGTTATAAATTTTAAAGGTAAGCCAGCGGTAACTTAATTATATTCCGCGCTTGCATTCTTAGAGTATAAGCTCTATAATTGTTTTGTTCCCTTTCTGTGAACGCTTGTTGTAATAATTTGATATTCTAGCTTTCCTCATAGCTAATCCACCGATAGTTTTACTATCGGTTTTTTTTTTACCTGAAATTTAAAAAAATCAGTAACAAGTTGACCTGTATCAAAGTCTAATTTAGCGAGTAGATCGTATAATAGTCCCCATCTGATTGTCCTTTGTCATTGGGTGATAAGTTATTACCTTTCATACTAAAGTTTATTAAGTGGTTGACTATATTTTTGCTACTATACTCGTAATCATTCAAAATGCTCGATTCAGAGTGCTTGAGCAAACCTAGTTTGAGGCGCGTCAATTAAATCATGGTTATTCCCTATTTCTTTGATGCAACAATAAAATAGGTTTACTCAAGCGCTTCTGCGATGGGGCTAAAAACAATTTATACATCGTTATTGATTTTGTGAATGGAACAACCATTCTCTGCAATCAACGCCTTGTTTAAATCGTTTTTTTCTCCCACTGAAACATGCATTTTGAATGGTCACGGGTATATACTTCAAAGTGCTAAGTACTTTATTAAAATATTTCAAGGATATCTATGAACTTTTCGAACCTTTCATTTAGAAAGAAAATATTCAGTTTGCTCGCTTTGCCTATGATTGGCTTTCTTTGGCTAAGTGTTAATTCGATTATTAATAGTATTGTTATTAAAAATGAAATGGCGACCATAGCACCGTTGACAAAATTATCAGTGGTGTACAGTGAATTGGTACATGAAATACAAAAAGAACGAGGTATGACGGCGGGGTTTCTTGGTTCAAAAGGAACAAAATTCGCAAATAAATTACAAAGCCAACGACAAAATACTGATCAGAAGCGAACAAAACAAGAAGGCTTTTGGCGTGACAATGATTTTACCCTTGATAAAATAAAGCAGCTAAATATGACTATTAACCAGTCATTACAAAATCTTGCATCCATTAGACAGCAAGTAGACTCACAATCTATTTCGTTAGGCAAAGCTCTCACTTATTACACTCAGTTAAACAAAAAATTATTAAGTGTGGCGAGTTTAAATGCTTCTATTAGCTCAAATGCTTTAATCACTAAGGAAACAATTGCCTATTATAACTTTCTCCAAGGTAAAGAGCGTGCAGGTATTGAGCGTGCGGTACTAAGTAATACTTTTGTAAAAGATCAATTCGGTAAAGGCATGTATGCCAAATTTATAACGTTAGTCAGTGAACAAAATACTTATTTTGACAATTTTAATCAACTATCTAATGAGCAGGGGAAACAATATTTTGAACAACAGTTGAAGAATAGTGCTGTTGAAGAGGTATTGAGGTTAAGAACAATCGCAAAAAATAAGCAAAGCGACTTTGGCATTGATGCCGAACATTGGTTCGCTCAGTCAACCGGGCGTATTGGTCAACTTAAAAAAATAGAAAGTTATTTAGGTAATGAAATACTAGCTTTAGTTGAAGAAAAACATAGTGATACTTTTCAAGCCATGTTGTTCAATACCATTGTAAGTTCATTATTAATCATTCTAGCGTTAACAATTAGCGTCTACACGATTAATGAATTAACGGCTCGAGTAGTAAACTTAACCACAGTCATGGATAAAGTAAGGGATGATAATGACTTAACCGTTAAGAGTAGCTTTGAAGGAAGCAGTGAATTAGGCCAAATTTCTGTATCCCTGAATAAAACCTTTGGTAAATTTTCTAATGTTATTAAAGATATTTCATCCTCCAGTATGACATTAGCATCGGCCGCTGAAGAAACCTCACAGACCTGTGAATATAATTCTCAATCATTAGTAGAGCAGCAAGATGGTATTGCGTTAATTGCGACAGCAATTGAAGAGTTATCAGCCACGGTAAAAGAAGTTGCCGCGAATACGCAAAATACCGCAACTTCTGCGAAAGATGCCGATGATAAAGCTAAAAATGGCTTAGAAACTGTCCAGAAGTCTTATCACTCAATTGAATCTTTAGCGAGTGAAATTGATGGCCTAGCGAAACAAATTAATAGCTTACATGAAAGTAGCATTAACATTACCAGTGTGGTTGATGTGATTAAGTCAGTTGCCGAACAAACAAATTTACTTGCCTTAAATGCAGCCATTGAAGCGGCAAGAGCGGGTGAACAAGGGCGTGGATTTGCTGTTGTTGCAGATGAAGTTAGAACGTTGGCGCAACGAACACAGGAGTCTACCGCAGAAATTGAGAGCTTTATTCTATCACTGCAAAGTGATGCTAATGCGGCTTTTAATGTGATAGAAACAAGTCAGAAAAAAGCTGAAGATGCTGTCGAAAATTCAAAAAATGTTGAACTAGTACTTGAAGAAATTACCGAGTCTGTCAGCAATATCTTTGCGATGACAGATCAAATAGCGACGGCAATAGAAGAGCAAGCGGTGGTAACCCAAGACGTTGCTGAAAATGTAGTAGCTGTTGAGCAAAAATCGATGGAAAGCACCGAAGGGGCGAATCAAATAGCGATAACGGCTAGAGAACAAGCTAGACTAGCTACATCACTACAAGATTTGGCTAGCACCTTTAAGGTTTAACACGTCCGCAGAAGTGTTTAGTTACTTGTTCTTATAAACTAAAATATTCAAGCTGTTTTTTTGCCAAAAGCTATTTTGGTGAAAACAGCTAGATAGATACCACTAAAAATAAGCAAAATACCGCCAATATGGAAAAGGTACACTTTTTCATTAAGAAAAACTGAAGACAAGATAAGCCCAAAGCAAGGCATTAAATGTATAAACAAACCTGCTTTGGCAGCGCCTAATTCACTGACTCCTTTATTCCAAAAGATATAAGCAAGAATCGAAGGGAAAATAGCCATATATAGAATGGTTAATACAGTACTATTTTTCCAAACAATAACAGGGGAATAATAGTGATATTCAATAAGTGAAAAGGGTAAAAGTGCGATGGAGCCGATTAAGACGGTAATACCGAAAAAAGTAAACCCATCAAGCTCGGCAGGTCGGTAACGTAATAAAATCGAATATATTGCCCAAAAAAACACCGCAATTAACACATATATATCCCCCTGATTTATGCTGTAATCCAGTAAACTTGAAATATCTCCTTTAGTGATCAGTATTAATACACCACTCAGTGAAATAAATACGCCCAACCATTGTTGTTTTGATACCGCTTCTTTAAGCCAAAATGCCGATAATATTAAAATAGCAATAGGAATTACCGATTGTAAAATTGTTGCATTGGTTGCTGTTGTAATCGTTAACCCGAGATATATAAAAGTATTGAAGCAGGCTACACTTAGTATTGATAATAAGGTGAGAATTGGCCAGTGTTGTAAGATAATAGCTTTATTTTTTATAAGCTTAGGCAGTAAAAATGGAAAGATTATCAATAAGGCTAATAACCAACGCATTTCAGCCATAACAATGGGCGATACTACTAAGTGCATGGAACGACCCAACACAAAGTTGCCAGCCCAAAATAACGCAGTGAGTGATAAAAATAAATAAGCCATTAAATTCTCATTAGATAGTGTTGTACAATTGTTATGAATAAGGTAACCAATTCAATTGTTTGCATTGATATTTTGATTTGATAATCAAAATAGTACGTAGTTGGTGAACATTGTAATTTTTAATCAATCGAAATACTATTTTATTCTAATTTACTCAGCTAAAAGGTGAAAACAAGTGAGCAACATTTCAAAGCCAGTTTTATATTATATTTACGATCCTATGTGTAGTTGGTGCTGGGGGTATAGACCAACGTGGCTCTTATTACAAAAAAAACTTGAATCGATAGTGCAAATTAACACTAGGGTAGGCGGTTTAGCCGAAGATTCTAATGTTACTATGCCAAAAGATATGCAAGGTTTTTTACAGCAAACTTGGCGTAAAATATCTGCGGAATTAGGTACTCAATTTAACTTTGATTTTTGGTCACAATGCCAGCCTAAACGTTCAACCTACCCTTCATGTCGTGCGGTTATAATTGCTAGAAAATATCAAAAAGAACAAGCGATGTGTTTTGCCATACAAGAAGCTTACTATTTACAGGCTAAAAACCCATCAGAGGTAAACACATTAACAGAAATTGCAGACTCAATTGGGCTTGATGCAGACCTATTTGCACAACAGATTACTAGTGATGAACTAAATCAACAGTTAGATAATGAAATAAAAGAAGTAAGATCAATGCCCATTCAAGGCTTCCCTTCTTTAGTACTTGCGATCGATGAAGAGTTATTTCCTATTAGGTTAGATTATAAAAATTGGCAAACGAGTTACGAGATGATTTTAGCAAGGGTTCGTCAAAAAAGATGATAATTCTTGCTCAGAGTTTTACTGGGCTGGAGCAATAGCAATGGAAATAATCTCAAGTAAATACCTAACCCGTCACCATTCAAAATGTACTCTGAATAGAGCATTTTGAATGATTACGGGTATCTATGCGCTTCTGCTAAACAAGCTTTAGGTAAACATATTCGTAGCCAATATTAATGGCGACTGAAACAAGCAACACCGACATAAATACATTGAATACTTTAAAGTAAATAGGGTTGTTCAGCTTCTTGCCAATTAGCACCCCAATCAAGGAATAACTAAGTGGTGCTCCAAAGGCAAGAATAGACAAGCCTATCGACCAAATAACAATGCTACTCCCTTGAATATTCTCTGCTGGAAATTGAATAGTGGCAATAGGTAGAGTCGCAAGCAATCCTTTAGGGTTTAACAGTTGCATCAAAAGCCCATCCCAGATAGATAAAACTTTGTCTTCTCCTGATGAAGGGTTTACATTCACTCTCGTCTTCATTACTTTCCAAGCAATAAATATTATATAACAACAGCCTAGTAAACTCATATAAGGAATGAATGCTGGGTTAATAAATGTATTGCCGAGAAAACCAAGTGTCATAAACAATATAAACATTGCGCAAGCAATGCCCATAAAAAAACCAAGGTGGCCATTAACTTTACCGTTTATACCGCTGTGAATACCTAGTAAGTTGACAGGCCCTGGTGTGTACATAATGCCAAATGCATAGCTAATAATCGTTAACATACTCGACTCCATAGTAAAAATTGTTAGGGAAATTGTCTTTGGAAACGCTTAGGCGTCACTCCATATATTCGCTTGAAATGGCGATTCAGATGGCTGTCATCGGCAAAGCCCGCCTCAAAAGCGGCTTGGTTTAATGATTTGCCCGACTCGAGCATTCTACGTGCAAGATTAACCCGGCAACTTAATACGTATTGGTGTGGCGTAATACCGAATTGTTGACGAAACTGACGGATAAAATGAAACTTAGACATATTGGCAACTTTGGCAATATCATCAATCGATATATTATGTTCAAGACTTGCCATAATATAATCTCTTGCCCTGAGCAGTAACTTATCTGCTCGTTTACTTGTCTGCGTGCCTAGGTCAAGGTTACCGGACATCGCGACCAGAGATTGAGCAATCTGGAATAAACCTGACTCAAATTCCACTTTAGAATAATTGGATTCTTGAATGATTGACGAAAACCTGAGTATTTGATGGCGAAGAATAGGATTATCAACCATAGGTTGATTTAACCTTAACACCGAGCTTTTTTGATAACCCAGTGCGCTAAATAACGGTCTAAATTCATCAGGATGAACATATAACATCTTATATTTTAGCTGTTGTTCTCCACCAGAGTGACCATCATGCACATCTTCAGGATTGAATATTAACACATTGCCAGAAGAGCTTTTATGAAAAGCTTTTTGGCAAAAAAAGTCTTGCCTGCCCTGAAGTGTTACACCTAATGAATACTCTTCATGGGCATGTTTAGAATAGGAAAAATCGCTCATCGTTGCATCAAGTGCAGTGATATTTTCACACTTTTCGCTATTGATAAATTGAAAACGATTTTCTTTGTCCATGGGAATTGCTTTTCCTGATTATTAACCAGTGACTCTATAACATCAGTATAAAGAGGCTCAGAGTAAAAATCTTGAACAAAATTGCTCAATTAAGAAAACCATGATGTAGCGTGACTGTTTAGAGATGATGAGCAAAATCAAATATCAGAGACTTTGCCTAAAGTCGTTTCTCATTTTAGCTTAATCATGCACCTTCAAGTAGAACGGGTTCATTAAAATTTCGTGATGGCTTTTATCGGCTGCACTTGACAGTATGCTAAATAGTAAGGTAAAGCTGTGTTAACGTTATAAATTATTTTTCATAGGGTGAAATGAAATGTATATACATACTATTCGAAACAAGGTTAACAGCAACAATAATATTGTTTTTTTGCATGGTAATTCATCCTCATCTAAAGTTTTCCAGGCGGCTATAGAAGCTGATTTACCCTATAATATGCTTGCTTTTGATCTACCGGGTCATGGCTTGTCGGAATTTAGCGAAAACATAAATGATTATTCTTTTGATAATTATAAAAATGTTTCATTGACTCAAATAAAGCAGTTAAAGGGGGATGTGATATTGGTAGGTAATTCATTAGGCGGACATATTGTGATAGAAATTGCAGAGAAAGTTCCTAATTTAAAGGGCATCATGATCATGGGAACCGCACCAGTGAAGTCACCACTGAATCTTGAAGAGGCCATTACCCCTAATGAGGCTTTATCCGTTTTTATGACCGAAACCCCAAGTGATGCTGATATTAATAAAGCTATGAAAATAGGTACCTACCAGAAAAAATTGAATACATTATTAGTGGATGATTTTCAAAAAACGGATGGAAAAATACGTACTGCCATTGCACTAGATCTTATCCATGAGCGTTTAGGTAATGAATATAAAATGTTTCAACAGTTGCACTGCCCTAAAATGATCATTCAAGGACGGCAAGAGCCTACTGTGAGCGCTCTATACTTGCACGAGCTGGCAAAAAAATCTAATGCGGAGTTGGTTTACCTTGAAGAATGTGGACATTACCCAAGTATTGAACAGCCCAAACAGTTTGTTCAGTTGTTAAAATACTTTAGCGAAACATGTTTTAATGAAGCCTATCACTTACAAAACGCCAAGTAGTTTAAATGATTCAGCAAATTTAATTAAGCCATATAAATTTTTCACATCAATTTTTCGATAAATATTCTTACGATGTGTACGTACGGTATGTTCAGAGATATAGGTCGTTTTGGCGATCTCTTTCGCTGATTTACCCTGTGCAATAAGTTGTAAAATTTCTTTCTCTTTTTTACTTAAAGCCTGAAACCTTTTCCACGCATTGATATCAGAAAATGTAGTATCCAGTACTTCGTGAATATAGGTACCAAAGCCAGCAAAATCTTCTAAGAAATATGAAATGCTAAAAAAATTATTATCACAAGTGATAATTTTACTCGAAGAAACCCACTGATTTTTATTTTCAAATTCAAATAATTGATAATATGAGCACATAGCGTTTTTATCATTTTGTTTCTCAAAGTGTTTTATTTTCGTAATATTGTGCTCTAATATTTCTGTGTTAGCTTTTTTAGCGAGGGTACTAAGATCGGGAGCTTCACCTTGATTTACTTCAAAATATTCTAAACCAAAATTATTTCCCCACTGCCAGTTTAACGATTCTCGTTCACTTTGAAAAACAACAAAAGGTAAGTATTCAGCTATTTGATAAAAAATTTCCGGCTGAGTTTGTAGTAATTTGGCAAGTTGATAAATTTTCATCGAATTGCCTGAAATAACTTCACTGTCAGTATGTAATTTTTTCATAACTATCACTGTATAAAAAATAGCTGATTATGACAACGAAAATAACTATTTCTAATTTAATGGCGCTAGGAACGTAGTATTTATTTAGCCTAATGTACTATTTTAAATTTACCGCGTATTTCTAAAAGTACCTCATTTGAGGTATACCAGCTTTTAGTTATTTAATGTAGCCTTAATTGAAAGCAATCGAAAGTAATCGAAAGCAACCAAGGGAAATGGGAGGTAACTAAAAGTTACGCGATGCTTTAATTAGGTATTCAATTAGACCGTTAGCATTCACATTTTCTCAAATAAAGTAAAGGGAAGTATATCAATGAAAAATAACCATATATCACTATTAAAAGCAACCGTCCTATTGATGAGTGGCAGCTTATTGTTAGGTTGTGGAGAAAGTGGGTCAAACGATGATGCGTCAGCAGAAAACAATGGTAATCCTAGCGTTATCGTCGCAGGTAACAATACCGTGGCAGAGCAGCAAACATTAAGCTTAACTGCTAATGCCACAGATACAGATGGCAGTATTGCTAGCATTAGTTGGTCAGTTAAATCGGGAGAAGGGATAACCCTGACAGGAGCAGACACTAACAATGTTAGTTTTATCGCACCAGAAGTAACAGAAGATACAACCGTGGTATTAGAAGTACTTGCTACAGACAATGAAAACGCAACTGTTACAAAAGAAATAAGTATTATCATTACAGACAACAATATTAATCCAGAGGTAACCATTAGTGGTGAAGCAACCTCCAATGGTAATACCTTGATTGTGCTTAGTGCTAATACAACTGATGCTGATGGTAGCATTACTCAGATTAGTTGGTCTATTACTTCAGATCCTAGTGCTAGTATTACTTTAGCCGATGCCGATAGTGAAAAAGTAAGTTTTATTGCGCCACGTGTCAGTGAAGAGACTGACGTGATCCTTGAGGTGATGGTAACCGATAACGAAGGTGCCACCGTTACCGCTTCGCATACCATCACCATTGATGCCATTAATCGCCCTGCCATAGCAGGTACTTGGGTTTTTGACGGGCAAATCCCTGCCACTACGACACTAACTTTTACCCACGATAATCACTTTATTATGGTGGTAACAGCAACCGATGACGATTGTGGCCAAGCAGGTTACGAGCTAGGCACGTACACTTGGAACGAAACAACAGGCACACTAAGTCTTAGCATTAGCGAAGACACTAATGCTTGTATTGGTATTCACGACGAACAGCCCCTTAATGTACCTTATGAGGTTGATGACGGACAATTTACCTTAATTGTTACTGGCGATGCTATGGCACTTAACGGTAGTGATGACGCAGGCGCTTATTCAGCTAACCTACACCGTGTTATTAGCGATACCAACCCATTAATTGGCGCTTACGTTTACCCTAAAACAAATTTTGAGCAAGATCATTCCATGGTAATTTATTCTGACGATAACAATTACATTGTGTTATTTTACATAAAAGATGGGCTTGATAATGACGAACATTATTTGTTAAGTGGAACTTATAGTTATGATACCGGCACTACATTACATAACCAACTTTCACAAATTATACACTACCAAGGTAATGATACTCCTAACTCATACGCCCCCGAAATTACGATCAAACCACAAGGCGATATACTTATTGTCAAAAATGGTGAAACTGCCTATACAATGTCTCGTACTCATCGTAGTACTGATCAGCTATTTTTAACTGAGGAAAATCTTAACGGTAGCTTTTCAACCCCTGACGGTGTTATTACCTTTAATAGCGATAAAACCGCTACATTTGAAGACTCGTCTGAAACCCAGATCTTAACTTGGTATATAACGTTTGGGCAATTATTTATTAATGGCGGAGATAATGAAGAGGCTTTTACTGCCGTATTTTCATTAACTTCTATCACGGCTAATCAATTACAATTTGATGTGGCCAATTTTGACTTGATCAAAAGAGAAGATGGCACTGAAACGGGGTTATATGAGTATTACACTGAAACTTGGATACGTAATTAACCTGTAAGAAAACTTAAACCAACATTCCGCATCCTAGGTTGTCGCTATGTTGGTATTCAGATCATGTGCTTATTTCATACGAATGTTGTACGCTAATTATTTTAATGATTTCCGCTTTACTTTTTATGTTATAGGTACGCCTTAACTCATTAACGAATACTCAGGACTTGCCCATAAACGCAATATCTATTGCTTTGAAGGGCTTTGGAATACATGCTGATATCTTAGATAATACAGTCATTGAGTCACACAACTATCAGCTGTTGCTCTCGCTAGTCACATGCTGGTGGCCGTCGAAGCGAAGGAGACAATCTGCGTTAAGCATCTCTCATATTATCACTAATGAATAAATGCGGTCATGTTTCACACACCCTGTATGAGCTATACTAAAGTCATCTTTATTATGAGAGGTTTGATATTTTATGCATGTCTCTAATCTGGTTATGACTTTTTTCTTGATGCTAATATCCCTAAATGTCTATTGTGAAGAAGTTGTTATGGTCTTTGGGCAATCACTAGCCCCTTATATTATCGAAGAAAATAATAGTGGTGTTGAGCTATTAATCATTAAAGAAGCACTTGCTTTTGAAGGGTATGAATTAGTGCCGGTATATACTGAACTTGGTCGAGTAGCATTTATGTTTGATCAAAATAAAGTTGATGCAGCTCATCGGTATATCGATAAAGGTAAAAAAAATAGTGTCATTTTTTATGGTAACGTTACTTTAGAATATCATGATGTTTTTTTTACATTGCAGGAACGAAACATCACTATAGAAAGTCCATCTGATTTGAAAGATTACACCTTATTATCTTTTCAAAACGCAAAAAAACATTACCCTAGATGGCTACCTGAAGATTACAAACACTCTCAAACGTCTGCACAAATAAATCAGGTGAAATTATTGCAACTTGGCCTAGTTGATATTGTTTTGTCGGATAAAAATATATTTAGTTATAATACCAAATTATATAGATTATCATTACATGGAGCACTTAAAGACATGCGAATGCATATTTTTACTTCCCCATATAAATATAATCCGGTATTCAAATCAAAAAAAATAGCGAAGGCATTTAATAGAGGATTAAAAAAATTAAAAGGAACCGGTAGGTACACTGAAATTATTTCAAAAAGTCTACAGACCGATATAGCTATAACCAGTGAAATTGACCTAACTTTTAATTATTCAGTCATGGAGGTAGAAAGTGCAGTAGAACACTTTTTATCTGAAAATTAGATATATAATCTATATATACCCGTTACCATTCAAGATGCGGTTTCAGAGTGCTTGAGCGATTTCAATTCAAGGCGTTGTGATGTAATAATGGTTGCTCAGGAGAATATGCTCCTGAATTCTCTAATAGGCTACATCCATGTAGCGTCATTATAAATCACAGTAACGATGAAGTGATATTGCTCAAGCCCTTCTTCGATGGGTTTTAATTCCCACTGAATTCACGCACTTTGAATGATTACGGGTATAAATCTAATCTGAAGCATTATTTGATGCTTTTTACTGAATGTCTGTTGCGTGGAACTAATGAAGATTGCGTAATATGGCTAAACCTCACCTGTAGTAACTCCCCATACTACTTACACTACACTTTTATACATGAGAGCTTTTGGCTAAATGAGAATACCGAGAATATTCTCATTCCCGACTAGATTAACCAAAAATGGAGTAAAATTGATCCAAATCATAAAAAGTAGAGTATTTATACTATTTTCTCTTTACTTTTATAGAGTGGTTACTCTATAATTACCTTGTTCCTAAGCGAACACTTATTGTAATAATTTTTATTCTAGCTTTCCCCATAGCTACTATGCCGATGATCTTTAATTTAAAGATATCATCGGTTTTTTTTTATCTGCATTTCTGAGTAGTGAACAAACGTTTAGTTGTTAAGTTCGCTCACCACTCAAACCCGTCATTGGTTACTCGCTTTCTTGCTCTTCTGTAAACCAATCGCAAATAACAGTATCTGCTTGTTCTGAGCCAGTACGTTTAAGAGAAGAAAAAGCTTGCACTTTGATGTCTCCATTAAGGGCATCTAATATTTTTTTAACTTTTAGCACTTCGGTACTTCGCTTACCTTGTGATAACTTATCGCATTTGGTCAGTAGTGCTAATACTGGCAGATCGCCATCAACAGCCCATTCGATTAGATCCATGTCTAAATCTTTGAGTGGATGCCTGATGTCCATAAGTACGACTAAGCCTTTTAAGCTTTGACGTTTTTCTAAGTATTCACCTAAAGCTTGTTGCCACTTTTTTTTCATTTCTAATGGCACTTTGGCAAAACCATAACCGGGTAAATCAATCAGGCGTTTATTATCACCTATTTCAAATACATTAATTAGTTGAGTTCGGCCAGGAGTTTTACTGGTACGAGCCAAGCCTCTTTGATTTGTTAGGGTATTTAGTGCGCTTGATTTACCTGCATTAGAACGACCAGCGAAGGCAACTTCAATACCACTGTCTTCTGGTAATTTTCGAATGTCTGGAGCACTTATAGTGAAGGTCGCTTTGCTTAAATGTATTGCTGTAGAAGACAAGGGCTTAACTCGTTGGAAAATGTAAAAGCGTATTATAACGTTTTCTGTTCCTTTTTTATTAAAAAATAAATAAAAAAGCAAAATACTGTGTTTTTTCAGTGATTTTTTCTTAGATGTTGTTACACATTGTTTATATTAGTGTAAAATGCCGTCACTTTTTATTTATTTAATTTTTGACAAGCAGAGAGCAACTCAATGAAAAAAATTATCTTTTCACTATTGTTAACCATGGGCGCTGTTAATACTGCAAGTGCAGTAGACGGCAATGCCGATGCAGGTAAGACTAAAGCAGCTATGTGTGGTGCTTGTCATGGTGCAACAGGTCTTAATCCTAATCCTATTTATCCTGATCTTGCCGGTCAGCATGCTGCGTATATTGCTAAACAGCTAGCTGATTTTAAATCTGGCGCTCGTACCGATATGATGATGGCGCCAATGGCGGCAAATTTATCTGAACAAGACATGGCTGATTTAGCTGCTTTCTTTTCAAGTCAAAAGCGTGCTAGCGAACAAGCAACAGCTACTGATGATACTTCGGCTTCAGCACCAACGACTTCAGCCGGCAGTGTAGATATAGTTACTTCAACTTCAGCCAAAGCAATTTATGCGGGTGATGTTAAAGCAGGACAAGAAAAATCAGTAATGTGTGCATCTTGTCATGGTGCTGACGGTAACAGTCCTATCGCTATTTATCCTAAATTAGCAGGCCAAAGTGCTAACTACATCGCTAAGCAATTAGCTGATTTTAAATCAGGAGATCGTGTAGACCCTGTTATGGCTGGAATGGTTGCTGCGTTATCAGAAAAAGATATGAATGACCTTGCGGCATATTTTGCCGTACAAACACCAACGGCAGGTCAGGCTGAAGGTAGCGATATTGGTCGTAAATTATACTTTGGTGGTGATGCTAACAAAGGCATAACTGCTTGTGTTGCTTGTCATGGTGTAAAAGGCAAAGGTATGGCTCAAGCTGGTTTTCCTGCGCTTGCGGGCCAAAACGCTGCTTACTTGAAAAAGCAACTTGCTAGCTTCCGTGACGGTAGCCGAGGCAATGATCGTAATAACATGATGCGTAATATCGCGATTAAATTATCTGATAGCGATACTGAAGAACTAGTAAAATATATGTCTTCACTTAAATAGTATCGATACAGCTACTGTGTGATTTTTGAATAAAAGCAGCGTTTATCGCTGCTTTTTTCGTTTATATCCCCTAGAATATTAGTGGCTCGATATAGAACAAAGTTAGGATGATTTGAAGATAACAAAAAATGTTAAACAGTTAATTGCCTGTCAGCAGTGTGATGCACTGTACGACACACCAATACTAAAGCAAGGACAAAGTGCAAAGTGTACACGTTGTGGGTGTGTTTTGGCTGAGCGCAAAGTGGACTCAATAGAGCGTAGCTACTATTGGTCGCTTGCTGGCATTATGCTATCAGTCCCGGCGATAGTGTTGCCTATTATGGGGGTGACGTTAGTAGGACAATATCATCATGCGTCATTATTAGATTGTATTTTAGCGCTTATTGACCGTGGTTTTTTTATGATTGCTACATTAGTTTTTTTATTTACTTTGGCAGTACCCGTTGTTCGTTTGTTGGGCGCCTTTTATATTACTTATAGCTTCAAATTCAATCGGTTAAAACCTTCATTATTGCATTTTTTTCGCGCATTTCACCATTTAGATAACTGGGCAATGTTAAATGTTTTTATGTTAGGCATCGTTGTCTCTATGTATAAACTGCTTGATGATACCGAGCTTTCAGTAAATATGGGGTTATTGGCATTTATTCTCTGGCTTATTTGTTCAACTATGTCTTCAAGTGCATTAGACCAAGATTATATATGGCAAGAATTGGAGAATGAATTTGTCGATTAAGACTGCCCAAGAAAGTGGTCTGGCGCTTTGTCCAAAATGTCACAAGCTTAATGATATGCAGCAGAGCGCTGGCAATAATGCACGAGTGCAATGTATTCGTTGTCAAGGCATGTTTTACCCACGTAAGCCGTATAGCTTACAATATACCTTAGCGTGGAATGTTGCTGCATTACTCGCTTTTATTCCTGCAAATATTTATCCAATAATGATCCTTTACTCGATGGGAATCGGCGAGCCAAACACCATACTTTCTGGTATTGGTGAGTTTATTGATCATGGGCTTTACCCTATTGCGGTCATTATTTTTACTGCTAGCATTATTGTGCCATTACTTAAAATTATTGGCTTGTTTTTGCTGGTTTATAGAGTACATACTGGGGTGCGATTAAGACCAGATAAGCATAGTAAATTTTATCATGCCTTAGAATTTTTAGGTCCGTGGTCTATGCTTGATGTTTTTGTGGTAGCCTTACTTGTCGCCATAGTGGAACTTGGTTTTGTTACCTCTGTTGCCGCTGGGCCAGCAATTAATTATTTTACCTTGACGGTCATCTTCACCATGATTGCAGCAAATAGTTTTGATCCTCGCCTTTTGTGGGATAAAAAACAAGGTAGTGAAAACGCTAAGGAAGAAAATGACTATTGATAAATCATTGAATGATAGCAATGAAAAACTTTCAGCTGAAGTAGTACCGCGCCAAGGCATTTCAATTGTTTGGTTTGTGCCTTTTATTGCACTTATTTTTGGTGGCTGGTTAGGTATTAAAGCCCTGTCAGAGCAAGGTACGTTTATTACCATAGAGTTTGAAAGTGGCGCGGGCATTGTACCGAAAAAAACTGAAATTCGTTATAAAGGTTTGGTTACTGGCTTGGTTGACAAGGTAGTACCGTCTGCAGATTTACAGTCTGTTATTGCGCATGTAGAAATGTCGAAAACATTTAGTGACTATTTAACTGAAAACACAAAATTTTGGTTAGTCAGTGCTGATATATCCTTACAAGGGGTTTCGGGTTTAGATACTTTATTATCTGGTAGTTATATTAATATTATTCCAGATACCAAAGATGATGCTGACAGCCAAGATCATTTTATTGCACTAAATGAAGCCCCGCAACTTGATATGAGCACGCCGGGGTTACACCTGACTTTGCAAACAAGCGTGTTAGGCTCTATTAGCGAAAACTCGCCGATTACTTTTAAACAAATTCCTATTGGTTATGTCACTGGCTATCATTACGCAGAAGAAAACCAAGCAATTAACATTAATATTTTTATCGAACAAGAATATGCTCATTTAGTAAAAGAAAATTCGTTATTTTGGAATACTAGTGGCGTGCAAGTTACCGCTTCTATATCTGCTGGAATAAAAGTAAACACCGATTCATTAGCTTCGATTATTGCTGGCGGGATTGCTGTTGATACGTTGAGTTACCAAGAAAAATTATCACCGGCTATAAATGGTCAAAAATTTCCACTGCATGCTGATTTTCAATCGGCAGAAATGGGCTATGAAATTGAGTTAACGTTAGATTGGAACTCTGGCATTAATCACAACGCGACCATCTTATATCAAGGTTTAACGATTGGTTCAATAGAGTCTTTTAGTAAGATAGATCCTAAAAGTAGAAAAATAACAGCCAAAGCTAAAGTAAACCCTAGGGTAGTACCTTATTTAACTGATCAGTCTCAGTTTTATTTGGTGTCACCACATATTGACTTAACGGGTATTTCTAATGCGAAAACGCTGTTAAGTGGCACTTACATTAGTATTCGACCATCTTTACAAGGTCAACCAACAGACAAGTTTGCTGTGTTCAACTCTAAGCCTCCTTATCAATATACTGAACCAGGCTTGCATTTAATATTAGAAGCCAATGATCGTAATTCTTTACAAGTGGGCAGTAATGTTTATTACAAGCAGCAGACAGTAGGTAGTGTACAAACGGTTGAAACTATTGGTGCTAAGCAGCATTTGATACATATTCATATTGAAAAGGAATACCAAGATTATGTTTCAGCTAATAGTCACTTTTATAACAACTCAGGGCTAAAAATTAAGGCTAACTTACAGGGTGTTAATATTGAAGCACAATCACTGCAAAGTATTTTAACCGGGGGCATTTCTTTTACTAACGTTGAGAAAAAAGCGAGTGACAGAGGTGTAGTTAATGGTGATAAATTTAACCTGTTTGTCAGTCAAAAAATTGCACAGCAGCGTACTAGCTTTACCTTAACAATTTCTGCAAATGAACATGTTAGTGTCAATACCCGAATTTTACACCGAGGTGTTGAAATTGGTGCTATTCACAAAGTTGAATTGCAAGGGGATAACAGTAAATTATACTTAGGTTTGTTACCAGAATATCAGCATGTTTTAAATTCAGGAACACAATTTTGGTTAGCAAAACCTAATCTTTCTTTATCTGGGGCATCGGATACTGATGCTTTGTTAGGAGGGAGTTATATTACTTTTAATCTATATTCAGATGCAGGAGACGCAAAAACAGATTTTATTTTGTTAACTTCTCCGCCAGCTAAATACGCCAGTGCCGCAGGCTTGCAATTAAGCTTGTTAAGCGAGAGTGCTAGTGTTGCAACGCCGGGTAGTAGTGTTAGTTATCGCGGCGTCACCGTAGGACAAGTAGATAATGTTACCTTGGATAAGAAGGCTGATAAGGTACGCGTTAATATAACGATTGATGAAGAGTATAAATCGTTAATACAAGGCAATACACGCTTTTATAATGCGAGTGGTATTACGCTAAAAGGCGGTTTAGGTGATTTTGTTGTAAAAACTGAGTCTATTGATGCCATATTACGTGGTGGTATTAGTTTTTATAATTCATCCACTGATTTATCTGAGAATATTGCGGTAAAAGAACTCGAAAGTTTTCACTTATTTGAGCATTTTGAGCAAGCTCACAGTGCGGGTTTATCTATTCGAATACATTTTAATGACTTTACTGGGTTGAAAGTAAACACCAAGGTTACTTATCAAGAACAAGAAATTGGTAGAGTTGAACGCTTAGTTTTTAATAAAAATGAAATTGGTGTTACCGCACTTGTACTCTTAAATGATGTAGGGGCAAAATATGCGAAACAAGGCAGTAAGTTTTGGCTAGTAGAGCCGACAATAGGCTTAGTGGGATCTAAATATGTTGCTCACTTACTTGAAGGGGCTTTTATTGCACTGTTACCTGATACCGACTTATCTAAAGATGTGAAAGTTGAGTTTCAAGCATTAGCAATGGCACCAACGGTTACTCAATTGCCTTATGGCATGAATATAAAATTAATCACGCAGCGTTTGGGGTCAATTCGGGTAGGGAATCCGGTGTTATATCGACAAATTACGGTAGGTAAAGTGCTCGGTATAGATTTATCAGCAACGGCAGATACGGTGAATGTGTTTATTAATATTGCCAACCGCTACGCACCTTTGGTAAATAGTGCTAGTAAGTTTTGGAACACCAGCGGTATTAATATTGAAGCAAGTATTTTTTCAGGTATTAATGTCGATTCTGAGTCTATTGAAACATTAATCTCTGGCGGAGTCGCTTTTGCTACACCAGAGACTAGTAATAACGATGATGAGCAAGATAAGCAGAGTTTTACTTTACATCAAGATGTTGATAGCGATTGGTTAGAGTGGCAGCCAAAAATAACTATTGGTCAGTAAGTTTAGGCTGAATCATTAGTTATAATTGAGTATGTGCAACAAGTTGTGCAACCGCTTCTTCAGGGTTTTTTGCTTCGGTAATCGCTGTTACCACGGCAATACTATCAACACCGGTTGCTAAAACTTGTGCTGCACGTTTAAGGTTAATGCCACCGATGGCAACGATGGGGGTATATTCGCTTTTTTCTTGCAGCTCACTAACTTCTTCGCCATCTTTTAGGGTACTTACTTTAGGGTTTTGTAGCCTTAATGCTAACAATTGCTTTAAATTTTCTACCCCCTGAATTTGTCCTGTCATGTCTTTAGTTTTGGTAGGAAAAATAGCCCCAATGGCTAAATATGACGGTCGCAGTTGCTGTGCAAGTAAAAACTCATAACAACCATGAGTACTGATGCCTAAACGTAAGCCTGCTTGTTGGATCTGTGCTAAATCAGCATCTGCTAAGTCTTCTTGGCCAATATGTACTCCATAAGCACCATGCTTTATTGCTAACTGCCAATGATCATTAATGAATAAGCGAGTATTATAGTTTTTTGCCAATGCTACTGCGGCAATGATCACCTGCTCTAATTCATCTTGTGCTAAGTTTTTTACTCGTAGTTGAATAATATTTAGCCCTAAAGGTAATAAACGCTCGAGCCAATACAATGAATCTATTACGGGATAAAGACCCAGCTTTTCATCGTCTAAAGTTAAGTCATTAAAGCTTGGCAAGTGCTGATATTGCAGTGATAACTCGTCACAGACTTGCGGGAAACATTGTGATTTATGGGGCCATGAAAGTTGCTCAAAAGCACCATAATATTGGTGACCGTTTAAAGCACTAAGCGAGACGGTTTCGGCCAATCCTTGATTAATAAACGTTTTACTTAAGGTAAAGGCATCGCGCAGTAAATAACCTTGCGCTAATAAAGCAGCCAATGAACTAGCAAAAGTGCAGCCACCGCCGTGGCTATAATGGCTAGCAAGACGTGGCGAGCTCAATTGATAGTAAATGTTTTGTAGGGTATTGTCTTGGTTGTCTTGCTTAATAGTATTTAATTGATAGCAACACAGATCAATACAATCACTACTATTGTCAGTATGTCCGCCTTTCACTATTACCGCTTTAATAGCAAAATCTTGGACAATTTTCTGTGCTAGCGTTGCGCTACTGCCAGTAGTAGTGGCTAAGGATTTTGCTTCGGATACATTTGGCGTAATAATGTCTACTTGCGTTAATAAAGGCGTAAGCTCGGTCAGCGATAGTGTATTGAAGCTACCACCTACACTGGCTTGACCAACGGGATCGTAAACAATGATGAGTAAATTATCTTCTTGCTTTAATCTAGCAATAGTCGTTGTTAACCATTGCACTTGCTCGGCATTGGCAATTAAACCAATTTTGATGACCGCCGGCTTTTTATCCGACCATAACGCATCAACTTGTTGCTGTAATATCTCAACAGGTATTGCATTAACTGATAGTAAACTTGTTGAGTTTTGTACGGTATTAGCGGTGATTAAATGGCAAACTTCAACGCCTAAGGCATGACCGGTTTTAATGTCAGCAGCAATGCCGGCACCACCAGAACAGTCGCTACCGGAAATTGTCCAGATAATTGGTTTTTTCTTACTCATATTAATCATGTCAGTCATCAATGTCACTTTTTCATGCGTTTGAATCTAAATAAAAAAATAGCGTAAAGGCTAAGTTAGTTGACTCTACTGCAAGGCGAATACGCGGAGCCTAGTTTACTAGGTGAGCATATTCAACGCAGCAGGAGAGGTTAAGTAACGACGTATTTATTAGCTATTCTGGTGCCAAAACGGTGTATCTAGTGTGGGCGTACTAGGGTGAGCGGTTTGTCTTTGCTCCATTACACCAGCAATATAGCCTTGCTCACCTGCTTTTAAGGCTTGATCAAAAGCTTTAGCCATTAATACCGGATTATCAGCTAGCGCGACCGCACTATTAAGTAATATACCGTCATAGCCCATTTCCATGGCTAAACAAGCATCAGATGGTTTACCGATGCCAGCATCTAAAATCAAAGTAGCATCGGGTAAACGTAAGCGGATTGTTTCAAGGTTATAGGGGTTCATCAAACCTTTCCCTGTGCCAATTGGCGATGCCCACGGCATGATCACTTCACAACCTAAATCGTATAAACGCTGACATATAACTAAGTCGTCTGTGCAATAAGGTAAGACTTTAAAGCCATCTGCAATTAACTGTTCTGCGGCATTTAGCAACTCAATAGGATCGGGCTGTAAGTTGTAATCATCACCAATCACTTCAAGCTTTATCCAATCGGTTTGGAAAATTTCACGACTCATTTTCGCTAGGGTTACTGCTTCTTTCGCGGTTTTACAACCAGCCGTATTAGGTAGAAGGTAACCATCAACTTGCTTCACAACTTCTTGTAAATAATGCCAAATTTGCTGACCTGATTTTTCGGTAGGGTTTTGGCGTTTAAGTGACAGGGTGACTACTTGTGAGCCACTGGCCAGTATGGCTTCTTTCATCACGTGTGGTGATGGGTATAAAGCGCTGCCGATAAGTAAGCGATTATCGAGTTGTTGACCGTAGATCTTAAGTGGCATCATTAACCCCCTTGTATTGGTAATAAAACATCAATACTATCGCCATTTTTAACCATGGTAGTGCCATAATCAGCTTTACCAACAAAATCACCATTTAATGCTACGGCAAAAGTACTTTGTTGTGCTTCAATAAAATGCAAGGTCAATGCAGCGCTAACACTAATATGGTTTTCATGAGGCAGTGCATAAGCATTGCCATTAATATGAATGTTCATTAAATTACTTCTTCCATTTGGTTATTTTTTGCGGAAACAAAATCTATAGGTAATAGCTCACTATAAGGCAGCTTTACATCCGATATGGTACTTTCGTGGCTAGCTGGCTTTTCTAAAGCAGCCACTAATGCTAATACTTGTTTAACTACCACTGGCGATATTAAAAAGCCATGACGGAATAAGCCATTTACCTGAATTAATCGATTTTGGTTATCATGCTCTATCACACTTATTTTTGGTTGGTTATCACTAAATGCGGGTCGGCATTGGCTAACATGCTGGCGAATATTGGCTTCAGCAAAACCCGGATGGACACTATAAGCGGCGCTTAATAATTCCATCGCTGATCGCACAGTCATTGGCGAGTCATCATCACTTTCTATTTCAGTGGCGCCAACCACATAAAAGCCTTTGCCTTTAGGAGCAATATAAAGCTGATATCTTGGGTGCATCAAACGTATCGGTCTTGAAATATTAACCGCTGGGGCAAATAACTGAAAAAGTTCGCCTCGTACAGAACGTAAATCTTCTAAAGGTGTGCAAGCAGGTTTCGCATTTTTCAGCGTAGCGCCTGTGCCGCGACAATCAATGACTAAATCAAACTGTTGTTGGTGACTTTGCACAAGGTTATTCTTTTTCAAACTATAGCTAACGTTTGTGCATTGTTCTCCTTGAACAATGGCGGTTACTAAACATTCACTAAGCCAATTTAGTTTGTTATTGGTACCTTCTTGCTCTAATTGCTTACGTAACGCGATTAATAAACGTCGATTACCAATTTGGCCTTCTTGGGGCAAATACAAACCCTGATTAAAGCTGCGTCCTAACTCTGGCTCTAGCGCTGTTAATTCTTGACGGTTTAGGTTCTGCACAGCATGGTCTGCATAGTTATTGTGTAAATGGCGAACAAAACGCTGATAATCACCTTTGTCTTGCTCATGGCTTACCATAATGGCACCAGTTTGCTGAAAAATAGTGTGTTCGTCTAAACTCGCTAAGAATTTAGGCCATAAGCGTAGTGACTCAAATCCCATTGTGACAATATTCGGTTCACAATGCAGTGATTCGCCAAGCGGCGTTAATAAGCCCGCAGCAGCATAAGCGGCACTGTTATGTGCCAACTTAGTATCTTTATCAAATAAGGTGATACGGTGCTTTACTCTTAGTAGAGAAAGTGCCAATAATCGCCCAATTAAACCTGCGCCAATAATAGCTATGTTCATTCTATGATATCCACAATTACATTAGCATCATGCCCGAAGAGATACTTCGGGAATGACGGTATAGTTTTATTTAGCGGGCTGGTAAATTTCACTACCAGTCGCTTTAAACTCGGCAGATTTTTGTTGCATGGCGAGTTCACGTTCACGTTCTGAACTGAGCGTTACGGTTTCATCAAGCAATTTGATCTTAATTTCACCTTTTTCTAGATCAGCAGCATAATCACGAACTTCTTGTGAGATTTTCATTGAGCAGAATTTAGGACCACACATAGAGCAGAAGTGGGCCACTTTTCCTGACTCTTGTGGCAAGGTTTCATCATGATAAGCTCTGGCAGTTTCAGGATCTAAACCTATATTGAATTGATCATACCAACGAAATTCAAAACGTGCTTTAGACATGGCATTATCGCGGATTTGTGCCCCCGGATGACCTTTGGCTAAATCACCGGCATGGGCGGCAATTTTATAGGTCATTAAACCTTCTTTAACGTCTTCTTTGTTGGGTAGGCCTAAATGTTCTTTTGGGGTAACATAACAAAGCATGGCACAGCCATACCAACCAATATTAGCAGCGCCAATACCCGACGTAATATGATCATAACCCGGGGCAATATCGGTAGTTAATGGCCCTAAGGTATAAAACGGCGCTTCACCACAATGTTCTATTTGCTCTTCCATGTTTTCTTTGATCATATGTAATGGCACATGACCTGGACCTTCAATAATCACTTGCACATCATGTTGCCAAGCAATTTTAGTTAATTCGCCCAAAGTATGTAATTCTGCAAATTGTGCTTCATCGTTGGCATCTGCTACTGAGCCCGGACGTAAACCATCACCTAAGGAGAATGACACATCGTATTGCTTTAAGATTTCACAAATATCTTCGAAGTGAGTGTAAAGGAAGTTTTCTTTATGGTGTGCTAAACACCATTTAGCCATGATTGAGCCACCACGAGAAACAATGCCTGTTACGCGTTTAGCAGTCATTGGCACATAACGTAATAATACGCCGGCGTGAATGGTGAAGTAATCAACACCTTGCTCTGCTTGTTCAATTAAGGTATCGCGGAAAATTTCCCACGTTAAGTCTTCTGCAACGCCGTTTACTTTTTCTAATGCTTGGTAAATTGGTACGGTACCAATAGGTACTGGCGAGTTACGCATGATCCACTCACGAGTTTCATGAATATTACGACCCGTAGATAAATCCATTACCGTATCGGCGCCCCATTTAGCTGACCATACCAGCTTTTCTACTTCTTCTTCGATGCTTGAGGTTACTGCTGAGTTACCAATGTTGGCGTTCACTTTGATTAAAAAGTTACGACCAATGATCATAGGCTCACATTCTGGGTGGTTGATGTTTACTGGGATAATAGCGCGACCGCGTGCGACTTCGTCACGAACAAACTCAGGGGTGATTTTCTCTGGAATACTGGCACCAAATGATTGGCCTTTGTGTTGCTGTAGTAACATTTCGTCTTTAACTTCTTCACGCTTTAAGTTTTCACGAATGGCAATATATTCCATTTCAGGGGTGATTATGCCTTTTTTGGCATAATGCATTTGGGTAACGTTTTTACCTTTTTTGGCGATACGCATTTTAGGTAAATGTTCAAAGCGAATATGATCAACGCCTTCATCAGCTAAACGTTGTTGTGCATATTTAGAACTATTTGATTGTAAGAACTCAACATCATCACGTGCATCAATCCAACTTTCGCGTAAGCGCGGAATACCTTGGTGGACGTTAATTTCAACATCGTCATCAGTGTAGAAACCCGAGGTATCATAAACACATAACGGTGCATTTTTTTCATACTGAGGATTATCTTTAGGGCTACCCGGTAACAGAGTATCGGTTAAGGTGATTTCACGCATACCCACTTTTATGTCGTGAATTGTGCCTTGTACATAAACTTTGTTAGAATTAGGAAAAGATTGATCGGAAACGTTTTTTAAAAAAGCTTCTGCTGCTTCGCGTTTTTCACGCCTTGTTTGTGGTTTTTTCTGCTTGGTCATGATCGCACCTTGTTTTTGTTTTTCTGCTTTAATTAATTTAAAAGTCAGAGAAAGATAAAAATAGGCGGAGCTTTTGGCAAAAAGAGCATTTAATTACGTGTTGTTAGTAACAGGTTATATATGCTCTTTCTTGTTTCCTACGCAGATATTAATCTGATCAGGTTTACGGATCCCGCTTTCGCGATCTCAGCCTTTGGCACTCCGACAAGTAATGGGTTAAGTGTTATCAAACAGATAATTCTTAACGAGGTAGATTCTAACTTGAGCAATACTTGTTAAGCAAGCATTAAAAATAGTGGAAATAAGTTAGCGATATAGATCGCGCATATTAATCCTTGATGCTTCATAATAGTGTTACACCTTGGCTTCACTATTATGAAGGTCATACCTTTTGCAATGCGTTGTAGCGAAAGAAAAAATTTAATGGCTGCTATAATTATAGTAGCCTTTTTGTGCAGGAATAAGTCCCTATTTATTATGTTGTTAGACTTTTCAAAATACTATTATTGTCTTTTTCGTTTATATCATTATTCGCTTCTGGACAAGAAAAAAACTGCAAAGAGACTTTTACTCTTGGTTTAGGCAATGTTTGGCCACCTTATTATTATGAAGAGGATGGGATAACCAAAGGCGTCGATATAAAAATTATTAAAAGTATTTTTTCTCAAGCGGATATTTGCATACACTTTGTGAAAATGCCCAACAAACGCTGTCCGAAGGATTCGGCTAAAAGCGTTTTACTCATTGTTGAGTAGTATTTGCTTAGAATGACTAGGCTACACACTACTCGTCGCGATTAAAACACTTTTATCTCGAACAAAATTTAACCGCGAAAGTTCAACAGACCCTAATCGTAGCAAAGAAAAATATCAAGATTTATTAAAGAGTTACTATTAATTCAATGAAGCTTGGGAATGGTAAGACAATTATTTAGGAGCTTATTTTATGATAAAAATTATCAAGCCTTCGCAATTTAAAGTTATTCCATGGAAGAATGGTCAAGGTGAAACTACGGAATTAGCAATAAACACTACGGGTGATTTTGACCATTTTGATTGGCGCTTGAGTATTGCCACTGTTGCTAGTGATGGTTTCTTTTCTGACTTTAGCGGTTATGATCGTAATCTTGTACTAATTGAAGGTAATGGAATTAGCTTAAAGTATGATGCTAAACAGGTTGATGTATTGAAAAATCGACTTGATATAGCAAGTTTTTCAGGTAGCTGTAAAACCTATGGTAAATTGGTAAATGGTGTGATTAAAGATTTTAATATTATGACAAATAATACTAAATTTTCAGCTAATGTATACTGCTATGATGAAGCACAAAAAGTTGTCATTAGGCTAACTAGCACCAGTAAATGTTTTGCTTATAGTCTAACTGATGATATTGCTGTTGAAACTTCTACAAAAGAAAATGGCCTAGTGCCGGTGAGACATTTACTGGAATTATCAATACAAGATATGGAGCTTTCAGGTGAGGAGTTGGTTGTAGGGCTAACAGGTAATAATATGATTATTATAGAATTAATAAGGAAATAGTAATTTATAAAGAAGTTGGAATAAGCTGTTTCTTTGGGTTTGATTAATAAAGTTACTGACTTAGTTATCGGGATAAAAAATAAAAAAGCAGTAACCGGTTATTGAGTTACTGCAAGCCTTGAGGGAACAAGATTAATCTTCGTTTGTTGTTTCTTTATTTTCTGTTGTTTGTTCTACTTCTTGTTCTTTTTTATCTTGATGGTCTTCACCACCACATCCGCCACAACAACCCATAATATACTCCAATAAGAAAAAATAATGACAACATAATACCCGAGTAATTCACTCAGGTATTTGATCAAGATCAGGCTTTATCGATTCTCTAAACGATTAAAATTAAGTAGCTCAGCAGACTCCCCATGGTACTCTTTATAATTAGGCATGAAAAAATACTAATAAACCTCAATTCGGCTTAATATGCCTTTCAATAGTGGCTAATTTTCTCTATTGCTAATAGCAAAATTGCGTTAACGCAGATTTTAATTTGAGGCTAAGATTTTCGACATCTTTGGCATTCCCAAGCACCAATTCGGTAGTATCTTTACTTTTTTGTGACAAGGAAAATATTTGAGCCATCATGTTATTTACCCCTTTAACTGCTTGTAACTGTTCACCTTGATTGTAATTAATAAATTCATTTTTGCTGATAATATCGGTAAAGGAACCCATGATAACGCAAAGGCTCTGTTCTGTTGCTTTAATCGTTTCTGCGCCATCATCGGCAAATAACGCATTTTTTCTCATTTGTGCTGCTGCTTCATCTGTTGCTTGTCTTATATTCGCGATGACAGATTCAATTTCAACCGTTGATTCTTGTGTACGTTGAGCTAAAGAGCGTACTTCATCAGCAACTACAGCAAAACCTCGGCCTTGTTCGCCAGCTCTTGCTGCTTCAATTGCCGCGTTTAAAGCGAGTAAATTTGTTTGATCTGCGACGGCTTTTATTACCGTTAATACGGAGTTAATTTGTTGACCATGTTCTCGTAAAACATGCATTTGATCTGCCGAATGGTTAATCGCCTCCGCTAACTGTTTTATTTGTAGTGCTGACTTTTTAACTCTGGTAATGTTTTTAGCTGCGTGTGTGTCAGCACCCTTACTCACTGTAATGGTTTCTTCGGTATGTTCTTGAGTTATTTCAACTGCCTTTGTCATTTGTTCAATAGAAACAGTGGCGTTAGATAGCTCATCTTGAGTACAGCTTACCTGGCCTTTGGCTTCCATACAGGCTGTTAAGGTATTGTCTGTTGCATCGTCTAACGAAGAACCAATGTTGGAAATTGTGTTAATAAATTCAACAATTCTATCCATCATGGTATTAAAACTGCCCGCAATTTCACCAAATTCATCTTGGCTATTTAGCGTTACACGGAGTGCTAGGTTCGATTGCTTTTCGACGTTGATTATTGTTTGTTGAAGGTGTTTTAGTGGCTTACTGATGGATCTAAATATTGACAAACCTAACAGTAAAATAGCTAAAGCAATGCAACTGACTACCAACAAAAGCGTTCGGTTTGTTTTCGAGGCTAATTGTGCATTTGTTATTATTTCTTCACGAGCCAGCTCTTTTTGTAAAACTACTAATTGATCTAGTTTCAGCAGGAAGGGTTCAAGTGCCCCATACATCTGTAAGTCAACAAAGTTTCCCATACTATAAGAAGATGCTTCAGCCATAAAAACTGAAATTTTGTTCATAGCCTCGACACTATTTTGATACAAAGGATCCATGCTTTTAACGATTGCAATTTCTTGGGCAGACAAGTGGCTAGCGTTATAGTCTTGCCATTGCTGATGTATTGTTTTTTTGGCTATATCGACTTGCCTTTGAGAGTCTTGCCACAATGCCATACCACTGCGGGCTTTATGAGCTATGTCAATAATGTCAGAGGTAAAGGTTCTAATCATTAAGTTAAGTCGTTGCGTTTGGCTCAGTCTAAATTCAAGCATATGTTGAGAGCTTTGATAGCGTTCAGCTGTTATTTTCATACTGGCAAAAATTATTGCACTGAATATGAGTAAAGGAACTAGTGATAATATGATCAATTTGCTGCTTACACGTGCGAACATTTTCATGTTAAATCCAACAGTAACTGCATTTGGCTTTAAATAGCCTTAGAAATGTGGGTAAATTAACAAGTAGATATGACGGGAGTGTTACGGTGAGATGACAGTACGGTTACAAATCAAGTGCTAGATATTTTTTAATTAACCTGAGCTTTGTTTAAGAGATAGTTACACCATTGAAATATATGGATTAAATTACTTTGATATCTCTAGCTTGATAGTTTTACTTAATTCAAGGCAAATTTGCGCGTCAATAGCTAGCCTAAAATAGCTGCTAGAGAAATATTTATTAAGCAGAGTTCAGGTTAATTAATAGGCTTACGGCAAAAAAGTGATAAATCAATCAAAGCAATAATAGTTGAGGTTCAATTTTGATTACTCGTTATTTTTACTTTTATCATTTTTAGGTAGTGTCGACAGTCTAGATCCAATTAAGCTAGCGACTAAAATGGCAAGGTAAAATTGTCCAATTATCGCTTCTAAGTAGACTAAAAATCTTGCAACGGGTAACGTTGGGGAAATATCACCAAAGCCTAAGGTGGTAATAGTAACAAAAGAGAAATAAACAAAATCAGGGAATAAGGTAAACCACTGTCTCTGCTCATACATAACTTGAAATGAGCTGGGAAATTCAAGTTGCAATAAAGTATAAGTTACTGCCCAAATTAAACCTAATAATAAGTAAAGACAAATAGCACCAAGTATTTTATTTCCATCAATCTCACCGGTAAATAAAACCTGTTTGGCTGTTTTGAAAGCGGTAAAAATAAAAAAACTCAGTAATAATATCAGGTAAAACTGATCAAACCCCGCACTATCGAGCCAATTTGATGCCATAGAAATAGATAAAATAGCGAGAGGGAAAATAAAGGTTTTTCTTAAAAAAAATCGCTTAGACTCTACGCCCCAAACGGCAACTAACAATGTGATTACTGTAGTTGATTGCATTAATCGTTGTACAGAGTCACCAAAAAATTGCTGCGCTAGTGCAGTACCTAGTAATAAGAGTATTAATGCAAAAGTAAGGTAGATAAAGTTATCTTGTTGATCCATGCTTTTCACAATTAATACTCTTTAATCTTATTATAGCAGTTGATATTTTTTCGAACTAAACTGATAGCTCAATGCGTGGTTGTGAATTTTCACTACTGTCTATTTTCGGTGAACATAACAATAATCTTGATGACGCAACATTGCCATGTTTGATGATATATTCTTTGAATGCTTCTTCACGTTGCTCGCCGATTTCCTTGAGTTGTTTTATCTGACTTTTATCGGTCACTTTACTACCTGCTTTAAGATTAATATCTGCAGGAGTACTAATAGCGCAAATATTCACTCGTGTCTTTTCTTGGTCTTGCATTAAAGCGATAAAGGCTTGTAAATAAGCTTGTTGATCTTCACTTATCGAAATTTGTTTAGCCTGATAAGGCAAATCCTCAAAGCGTAATTTAAGGGCGAACTCACCAACAGCCATGGCAGCAGAAACAATATTGGCATAGGGTACAAAGGTTTTTAATAAGTAGTCTTGAGTCGCCATCCAAATGGCTTTTTGTGTGATCAAACTAACAATACTGCTCATGCCAAATTGAGGATCGGAAGTTGAGCCGGATAAAGGTACATCAAGCTCTACATTGCCATCACTATCTTTTAACATACCTAAGGCCATATTTAATGGTAAAGCGCCTTGATCGATTAAGGCGCCCGCTTCATCGCTATCAGCTATGCCCGTTTCCAATCCTTGTAATAGTATAACGACATTGCCATCAAGTTGTTCCCCCTCGAGCGTGACATCAATACCTGTATTAAGTTGGCCACTTTTTAACTCTATTTGCATCGCTTGCTGTGTGTAAGTAGAAACAGCACGTAAGGACAATTCTTTCAAAAAGCCTTCTAAGTGATGTATTGGTTTTTGTGAAAAGGGCTGGCTGAAGCCTTTAAAATCAAAATGTGCGTACTTATTACTGCGGCCAACTAGCTCAAACGGTGTTTGATTATCTTTCTTATCTTGAGCGTTACTCAACGCGCCGAGAGTTAATTTATCGATAAACAACTTACGTTTCGCTGCAGGCTCGACACTGTTATCTAAAAAGGATAGTTGAGTATCATTGATTAATGTCAATTCATTTAACGAGACAGTAAACTCAGCCTTGGTGGCATTTATTTCTTGATCTACTTCTTCGATAACTTCTTCTTGTTCTGCTTTAGTTACTGGCAATGCGACTAAGTTTGAAATGACTTTTTCTTTATTTAAAATTACCTGACTTTGCAGACTATCGAGTTGTATTTGATTAACAGCCAAGTAGTGCTCACTGATGATGATGTCACTAATGCTAAACTGCTTAAGCTTCACTATAGGTGGTAGATCAGTGTCTTCATTTTTGGAAGCAAAAATGTTATCAATAATAAACTCAGCTATCTTAACTTCTGCAGTGTCAGTGAAGTGATAGCTCATATTGTTTAAGGCTAATTGCTCGAAGTAAGCTAATTTTTGACTGGGTTTGTTATGATAAACACTGGCTTTATTTAGGGTGATTTGCCCTTGACCGCTTAGTTCAGTTATTTTACCTTGATTAAAGGTTAACTTTAAGTCACTAATGTTCTGTTGTAGTTTATCTAAAGTAAAAAACTGCTGCTCATAACCGACCATAAGATTTTTGTTGGTTATCTCTGCTGCTTTTAAGTGCAGCTTAATCTGTTCAGTTGAAATTGCGATTGACTGCTCGCTTACTAATGAAAAAGCACCACTAAGTTCAGATAAGTCTTCCACATAGCGTTGTAACTTAGCGATAGGATAATCAATTATTGCTAACTGCGTGTTAATCACTCCTTGCCCTTGTTCAAAACTGGCATCGGCATCTAGCGTAAGCTCTGTGCCATCAATAATACTCTTTAGATTTATGTTGGCTTGTTGAGACTGCTCACTTGCTTTTACTTGTGTGACTAACAAGTTGTTTATGACAACCTGATGAGAATTATTATTATTTTCTATATCAATGTTAACTTGGCTAAAATCTAATTTTGGCAATATGAGTTGATAATCAAATGATTTAGGCTCAGTTTCAGTGATCTTTTCTTGACTTTCATTTTTGCTGTTTTGTTTGTTTAGATCAATCCCGGCAATAACTAGTTGCGTTGCTGTTTTTTTAATTTTTATATACGCGTTATCTAATTGAAATTTGCTAATCACTATTTTGTCAAAGAGTAAGCGGAACAATGTTAAGCGCACACTTAATTCATTTATTGAAAGTACTTTTTCTTCTTTATTAAGGTAAAGCGTTAAGTCGCTAACGGTCAACTGACTCATAAAGGGGTTATAGCGAATACTCGTGTCAGAAGATAACGTCAGTCCCTGCTCAGCCAGTACAGGGGTAATGAAATATTTACTAAGTGGTGAAGAAATGGCCCAAATAAGAAGGTAGAGGCCAATAAATAGCGTGGTAATTATTTTAACTGGTTTACTGAAATAAATAGGTGACTTTTTAACAGAAGAAGAAGTGTTCATATGGGTGAGTTTTTATCCTAAAGGGAGTTGAATGGTAACAGATAATCCTTTAGTTTCATTGTTTTTGGCGAAAATATTACCCTGATGAGCAATAATGGCTTGTTTGGCTATAGCCAACCCTAAACCCGTGCCACCCGTATTGCGATCTCTAGCAAGGTTAACCCGATAAAAAGGCGTAAATAATTCGGTTAAAGATTGTGGCGGTACACCAATACCGTTATCACAAATAATCAAGCTAACAGTTTGTTCATTAACGGATAAGGCTACGTTCACAGTACTGTGTTCAGGGCTATATTTTACCGCATTCGTTAACACATTACTGATGGCACTAAACAGTAAATTAGGATCACCGGGAAGCTCTACTGCTATTGTTGGATCTAATGTAATTGTTATTGATTTATCATTGGCAATAAATTGTTCTTCGCGAATTATATTTTGCAATAAAACAGTAAAATCAAGGTGTTCTTTCTCGATAGTTTGTAGAGTGTTCTCTAAGCGTGATAAGACTAATGCTTCTTCAATCATTTGATTTAGACGATCTACTTCTAATTGACAGCGCTGTAAATATTGCTCTCGAGTTGATTTGGTAGTGGACTCTTGCTGTGCTAATCCCAGTGCCATTTGCAAACGTGTCATTGGGGAGCGTAATTCATGAGAAACATCGCCAAGCAAACGTTGTTGTGCGCTTTGATTTTGTTGCAACTGCTCAGCCATTTGATTAAAGCTGTTAGCGAGTTGACCTAATTCATCATTGCGTTTTGTAATACCTTTAACACGTGTTGCTAAATTTCCTTTACCTAACTCTGTAGCTGCTTTTTTTATCGTGGCAATGGGTTTGCTAAAAGAACGTGCTAATAATAAACAAAGTATAAAACTAATAAAAACGGGAATAGCAACGCGGCCCCATGAAGGAAGCGCTTGTACTAGTTGACCAAAATTTCGTTTATGCTGTTTTCGTGAAATAAACAATTGGTATTTTTGTTTATTGATTTTTATTGCTACAGGTCCAATTAGGCGGGTATGAGAAAAAACACTGGTAATGGCTTGATCAAATACCTGTCCATTTAAATAGCGCGTAAGTGCTTGTTGATGCTTTGGGGGTAATAGAAAAAGACTGGTAACAGTTGAATTATTATCAACACTTTTAAACCAGAGGTTAAATGGTGCTTTGATAAATCGTTGCAGTTTTGTTTGTAGCAGTTTGTCGATATTTTTTATCTTACTTCGCTCAATTTTTCTTGCCGTATTGTGAAGTTTGCGCAGTTCATCATGCAGGGGTGCTTGGCTAATAACTGTATTGTACACTTCACTTGATAACTGATGAGAAATAAAGCGGGTACTAAAAATAGACGTAATAGCTATAAGCCAAAACCAAGCGAATAGCTTGATGCTAAACGAGGAAAATAATGCTTTAATTTTTGCAAATTGCTTCATAGACATACTTGTTTAGCTACTTTCGCCTGTTAGAAATAAATAGCCAGCGCCACGTACCGTTTTAATTTTTTCTATAGCGCAATAAGGAGAAAACTTACGGCGAATGTTGCCTACATGGACATCAATACTGCGATCAAATGGCATTAACTTTCTACTTAGTACTTGTTTCGAAAGTGTTTCTTTGGCTATTATCTGCCCATGATGCTCCATTAACACCGTTAAAATTTGATATTCGGTACCCGTTAATGTTATAGGATTGGTATGGCATGTTACGGATCTTGTCGCATGGTTAAGTTCAATGTTATTAACTGATAATATTGTATCTTCACAGCGCAAAGCTTGTTGGTTTTGTTGAGTTACGATATTAATACGACGTAAAATGGCATGTATCCGAGCTAATAACTCTTGGTGATGAAAAGGCTTGGCTAAGTAATCGTCAGCACCTAACTCTAAACCCCGTACTTTGTCATTGTTATCTCCTTTAGCTGTAAGCATGAGAATAGGAGTTTTATATTCGCTGCCAAGTGCTTTTAACACTTCAAAACCATTAAGTTTTGGCATCATCACGTCAAGTAGAATAAGATCGAATTTGCTATTATATGCGAGCTCTAACCCTGACTGGCCATCAAAACAGCACTGAACAATAAACCCTTGTTGGGCTAAATAATCGACTAATAGTTCAGCTAGTTCATGATCGTCATCAATGAGTAATATTTGTTTTTTATTCAAGTGAAACTCCACATTTGTTTATATACCCATACTATTATCTTATTACCGCGCCTTGAATTGAGATCGCTAAAGCAGTCTAAAGCATATTTCTTAATTGCTAAAATCATATTATCTTATTAATTACGTCTGATGGTGCATTCTTATAACCTTTACTGAATCTTTACAATGGGTTTACGTATCTTAGCATTGCGCTATCTATACTGAGTAACAGTTATTCTATGTGGTATAACAAAATCATTTTGGAGAAAATTATGAATATGACTAAACCTACGAAAACTATCTTAGCAACCGTAGCGGTTTGTATCGTTATAGCCTTTATCAGTGTTGCAACTGTTAATGCCTCAGACAATGATATTGCTTTGGATGCACCAATTGATCATCAAGGCAATATACATAAGATGAAGCGAATGGCTAAAGTATTATCATTGAGCGAGCAACAACAAGTACAAATAAAGGCAATAAAAAAACAAGCTAAAAAGCAAAGTCATACTTTACGAGCGTCGATGAAGCAATTTAAAATAGCTGAGAAGAAATTACTGCAAACAAAAAGCTTTAATGATGATGCGTATAGTGATTTATATGAAGCATACCAACCTGTTTTTGCACAAATAGCGTTAATCAGAGTAAAAAATAAACATGCTGTCTTTAATGTTTTGACGGAAGAACAACAAGAGAAATGGCTAAAAATGACTAAACATCATAAAAGAAATACTAAAAAAACTCGCGGTTAAATTTTTATATATTGATACTAAAAGAATCAAATCAGCATGATTTAGTAGAGAATAATAGGGCTTCTAGAATAAGGTGTTAATTGAAGGAAATGGGTGTAAATGAAGAGATTTTAGCTTTCTAAGCTAAAAGAAAACACTTTAGCCATTTGACTTTCAACCGGTTTTTCATCAACTTTTGCAGGTAAAAAACGCCATTTTTTAATCGCGGTTCGTATTGAATTTTTAAAGTAATTAACTTTGTTGTGTTGAGCAAATTTTATATCTTTGATCTGACCATCTACATCAATGGTAAAGTTAACTGTTACTTCGATTTCAATGCCTTTACGTTTTGCCACACTAGGGTAAATAGGATCAACTGATTTAACTTGTTCTGCGCTATGCCATACAGGAGTTATGGGGGTAATTAACTTGTTTGTCATAACAATAGGCTGTACCCATTCTTGTTTTTGTCTTGAAATATGATCAATAAATTTTGTACTTATATTGGTTTGATTACCGTTGAGGAAGTTATTTTTTTTGCTATTTATGATTGATGAATCAGCTAACAGTTTAGCGTGTGGGCTTTCGCTTGTTGAGGGAATTTGTTTAGCTTTAGCCTTTTTAGTAATAGGTGTAATCGCTAATTTAGCAATTTCAGGTTGGTATGGGTTGGCTAATGATGGCTCTCTATGAAAATCAGTATGTAGAAATGCTTTTTCAACCCTTGACGTTTTAGCAGTGGTCAGTTCTTTTCTAAGATGATTAGATTGACTCGTCGTTAATGGTACATTCTCTAACTGGGTAATTAATGGCGTAGTATTGTTGAGGGACGATTGTTGCTGAATTACGATCGCTTTTGTTATAATTTGTTTAGTTGATTGTTGATTTTGGATTAAGATATCTTGCGATTCTAAGGAGGTAATTAAGTCAAAAGCACTCAATATATTTGACTGATTTACTTGGGAAGTCAGTAATTGTTGAGCAATAGAGCTATTAGGTATCTCATTGTCTGTCTGGCTAATGGATTTCTCTGTTTGACTAGTCTTATTTGAATCCTGCCATGGTTTTTCATTATACCAAATGTCGAGTAATGGCATGGTTAATAACTGCTTGCTTGATAATAGTAATACTGAAAATACGATAGTCACACTAGCAAACCATTTACTGATGTTGTTTTTGGGTGCACAGTGATGATCAACTAAACGAATAACGCGTTGTTTTAAGTCTCCACCAGATGCGGCCATTGCCAAATCAGGAATTGTGTGATGGTGAGTTTTAGTACATAAAGAAGCGGTATCAGCTAAGGTGTGAGCATAAGCAATAGCATCACCACAATGTTGCACGGCAATATCATCGCTGCAATATTCACGTTCATTACGCATTTGCTTAGATACCCAGTGCACAGCCGGATGGAAGAACAATAAAATTTCCACTAAGGTTTGAAAAAAGTTAACTAAGTAATCATGGCGACGAATATGAGCTAGTTCATGCAGAAGTAGCATTTCTAATTGTGGCGTACTTAAACCACTTACCATACTAGCAGGTAACAGCACTACAGGCTTCAGCCAACCAATTGCCATAGGTACTTCAACTTTCAATGAAATCAATAAGCGAGGTGTGATAGTTAATTGAATTTGTTTTGCTAATTCATTAAATCTAGCTTGTAGCTTTTGACTGGGTGCAACAGCATTTTGATGTGGCAAATTATTAACATTATAAATCTCTAATAATAACTTCCCTGCTAATAAGGTGATTGTTGCTAGCCAAAAGATGGCAATATAAGGTAATAATGAAGGTAGTAATGCGCTTAACTCGTTATAGCTAAAAAAGGCATCTGGTTGTTTTAATTCTTGTATGAATTCACTTAACACTAATGAGTTCGCTATTATATTAGTGGGCGAGCTCTCAGTTTGATAAATAATAACAAAAGTAATTATCGGTAATAACAAGTTAGCTGACATTGCCAAAGTTGACAAAGCATAGCGTAGTTGAGGTTTATGATTGTTGAAAATAAGTAATGCTGACTTTAATACCGCAGCCACCAACAAGCCTTGCCACATAAAGTGCAATAAAGTCAGTGATAAACTGGTTAAAAATGGGCTTGTCGATAAAAGTGTTAGCATTGGTTATTTAAAAGCTATTTTTCTAAAGAATTAAGTAATTGACGGATATCATCAATTTCTTCAGCAGAAGTTGACTCATCAATAGCACGCATAACTAATTTTGATGTTGAGCCACCAAACGCTTTACTGATCAAATCTTTAATCAACGATGATTGAGTATGCGTCTCACTATTTGCAGCAGCATAGACATGAGCACGATTAGTTTCGTCGCGAATAACAAGTGCTTTTTCATGCATTATTTGTAATATTTTTAAAACAGTAGTGTAACCAGTTTTCTGTGTGGTACTCACAGTATCATGTATTTGTCTAACGGTAGCTGGACCCATCTGCCAAAGAATGTTGAGTAAAGTTAACTCAGCTTCTGTTGGCTTTACTGCTGATTTATCGCGCGCCATGTTTTGTTTGTCCTTTAATGGAAAGTTAATATCTTGGTTTTATAGAAAAAAGCTCTAAATTACGAATGCAGTCGTAATAATTATATGCTCATCGTATCCTGTGTTGAATTAATGAGCAACTTTTTTATTTTTCATTATTAGCAGATATTAGGTTTGCATATAACTCACCTAAACGAGTAACTGTTTTTGGGCCAGCTTCAGGAGTGAATTCAACCATATCAGGTGCAAACGTGCTCACAACGGTAGAGCCTAATTTGAATCGACCCATTTCGTCGCCTTTTTCAAAAGTGATCGCATCAACCCCTTTTGCTGGATATTGCCATCTAAAAATATCACTACCTGCCGGTGGGGTTATAGTACCTGCCCATGTGGTTTCAATACTAGCGACAATGGTTGCACCAACAAGTACCATGGCTAACGCGCCATGGTCAGTATCAAAAATGGTTACTACGCGTTCGTTACGCGCAAATAAATCGGGAACATTGTTAGCAGTTAACGGGTTAACTGAAAATAATTCTCCCGGTACATAAATCATTTCACGTAATGTTGCTGCCATGGGCATATGAATTCTATGGTAATCTTTTGGCGCTAAATATATGCAAGAAAACTTACCTTTTTGAAAGGGAGCAGCAGTTCTAGAATCGCCCCCTAATAAAGAGGTTAGGCTGTAATCAAAGCCTTTTGCTTGAATAAGCTTACCTTCAACTATATCTCCTTGCTGTGAAATTGCGCCATCTACGGGGTAGCATAAAGAATCGCTATCGGGATTAATTGTTCGTGCACCGCTCTCTAATTCTCGCGTGAAAAAATCGTTAAAGGTTTCAAAATCACTGGCTTTCTTAAGTTTAGCCTCGCTCATATTAATACCATAAGCGTTGATGAAAACATCAATCAATTTAGTGGTTAGCCAGCCCATTTTTGCCGCAGCCAGTTTACCTACCAAACGTGAAATTGCATGCTTTGGCATCGCATACTGTAATGCTATTTTAATTCTGTCACTGATTGTATTTTTTACAGGTAATGAGCTTGAAGATAAGTTTTCTGAAGACACTTTCTTTCCTTTGGTTTATGAGTCGATTAGTCATTAAATCGTGAAGTTAATTTGTTTTCGCCTAAACTGGCTAAAATGCGTTGGAAACTTGATAACCGTTTAGGATTAATTTGTTGTTCATTAGCGCCGGTTAATGCACAACCAGGATCGTTGATGTGTTTACAGTCTCTAAATTTACATAGACCCATAAATTCTTCAAACTCTTTAAAGCCATTAAAAACTTGTTCAGGCGTTAAGTGCCATAAACCAAATTCTCGAATACCGGGGGAGTCAATTAAATCACCGCCGTCGTCAAAATGATATAACCTAGCAACGGTGGTAGTATGCTGCCCTAAACCGGAATTTTGTGATACTTCTTTAGTGACCACGCCCAGATCAGGCATTAAAGCGTTAACTAAGGTTGATTTACCAACACCGGATTGACCAACAAAAATACTAATGTGTTGATTAAGTTGATCTTTTATTTCACCAATACCTGCATTTGTTTTGCTGCTAGCATGAAGCACTTGGTAGCCGATATCGCGATAAATTTGTAATTGCTGCTCAATTTCATCTTGCTCTATTTGGTTAAGCTGGTTAAATAAATCAGTTTTATTTAACACGATAATAGGCGTAATACCGGTTTGTTCTGCGGCAACTAAATAGCGATCGATTATGTCACTATTAAAGGCTGGCAATAGTGAAGAAACTATCAATATTTGGCTAATATTGGCGGCAATGGGTTTTACGCCATCGTAGACATCAGGGCGGCTTAGTACGGAATCACGTTCGTGCACTGCTTCAATAATACCTCGAATACTGTGCTGTGTTTCTTTGCCTAAGCGCCAAAGTACCTTGTCACCACAAACTAATGAATGAATAGAACGACGTAAATTACAGCGATATATTATGCCATCAGTACTTTCAACATCAGCATGCTGACCAAAGCGGCTAATGACGATGCCATTTTGTGCGACGCCTAAGTCATCATCTTGCCATTGTTCTTTATCTACTTTAGGGCGTAATTTTTTGTCATGATTGGCTTTAATACGACGTTGTTGACCGTGAGTTAGTTTTTTCTTAGCCATTACTATTGCTGCGACCAGATAAGGTTGATCATTTTATTTAATCCTAGTTATTTGTCAGTTATTATACCCAAGTCACCTCAAAATGCGAGTTTCAGGACTACAAAGTAATTATTGATCAAGGCGCATCTTTTTATTAATGGTTACTCCCTTAAAAATAGATGCAACAATGAGCATTATTTGCTCTGTAGTCCCCGTAGGGCGAGTTTAAAAGGCGTATATGCTGCGTTATTGATTTCGACAATAGAATAACTATTCTTTTCAATCAATGTCTTGCCTATAAACCTTTTAATTCTCGCTGAATTCTGCATCTTGAAGTGGCTTAGGTATATACTTATAATTACTATCTATTGCTTGTGCAATTTATAATACCAAGATTAAACTTGGTACAAGGGACACTTATGACATGTAGCGACACCAATTTAATTTGGCTTGATTTAGAAATGACAGGGCTAGAGCCTGAGATAGATGTAGTATTAGAGATTGCGACTATTATTACCGATAGCCAGTTAAATATCTTAGCTGAAGGGCCGGTATTTGCTATTAGTCAATCGGACAAAGTGCTCGATAATATGAGTGATTGGTGTATTGAGCATCATGGTAAATCAGGTTTAACGCAACGTTGCCGAGAAAGTAAAGTGAGCCTAGCAGAGGCTACCAAACAAACGATAACGTTTGTTGAACAATATGCGCCAAAGGGTAAATCACCTATGTGCGGGAATAGCATAGGGCAAGATAGGCGTTTTATTAATAAATACATGCCTGACTTTGAAGACTGTTTCCATTATCGTAATTTAGATGTGAGTACGGTAAAAGAGCTTGCTCGCAGATGGAAGCCAGAAGTGTTAGATAAAGTTGTTAAAACAGGTGCACATTTAGCCTTAGATGATATTCGTGAATCTATCGCTGAATTAAAAGTATATCAAGCGCACTTTTTTAACATCTAGATTGATCTGATCAAGAGTAAGTGATTATTAAATGGTTACTAATATCAAAAAGGACTAAACCGCTTGTGTGCTTGGTAAGCACAAACACTTTGGAAATTTAGTATTTGTGCTTTAAACCTATTGCTAGCTGTTCTCTATAAATTGCCAAATTTACCGTTTGAATTTTTCCATTGCTCTTGTGGCGTAATGGTTTCCATCACGTCCCAATGCTCAACAATTTTTCCACTTTCTACGCGGAATAAATCATAAAATGATGTAGGTTTACCTGCAAAAAATCCCTCACTGATACTTAAAACAAAATTACCTTCGCCTAATATTTTATGATTAGTGGTATACACCATTGTAATGCCATTTTTTGCCATTGCTTCAAGTGCTTGCCCTAAACCTGATAAACCATCAGCAATCATGGTGTTATGCTGAATGTAGTGATCGCCATCAAAAAATGAACTTAGTTTATCAAATTCACCTTTAACTAAAATGGTATCAACAAAATTAGCCACTAAGGTTTTATTTTCTTCTGTTTTAGCTAAATCTTTAATTTCAGTAGAGCCATCTATTTGAGTACGCCCACTTGGATTAGGCGTTGGTGACTTTTCATCAAGATTATCCCAATGCTCAACAATTAAGCCATGCTCAAACCTGAACAAATCAAAGCCTATTTTAGGGCCAAAAAAGTTGTAATCGGTATGGGTAAAGACATAGTCACCATCACTAAATGAGCGTATTACATTAACCTTTGCACTATTTTTAGGTAATGCTTGCAGTACCGCCCCAAAGCCAGCCAGCCCGTCTGCTATCGATAAATTGTGCTGAGTGTATGTGGTTGGGTTAATATAACCAACAGCACTTTGATCACCTGTTTCAATACTGTTAAGTAAGGCAACGACTTTTTCTTTGTTTGATAGCTTCACATTATTCTCCGAATTAATTGATGTATATTCGCAAGCTGCCAGGGTTAATAATCCGGCGACAACAACGGTTAAAAGGCTTTTTTTCATCATATTCTCCTCAAAATTAAGATGAGGTAATTGTATGCCTATGCCTAATGAATATTCAGGTAGATCAATGCGGAAAAATGGTAAATAGCTAACCTTTTAATGATTTTTTAAATTGAGAAGGGGTAAGGAGTGTGTTTTTTTTAAAGTATTTGACAAAGTTAGTGACTTCATTAAAACCTAACTCATCAGCGAGTTGTTGAACTCTAATATTTTCTATAGATAATTTTCGCTTGGCTTCTAAAATAATGTGAGCATCAATTAATTGTTTAGTTGTTTGTTTGGTTGCCAATTTACATGTTTGATTAAGTGACTTATATGTCATGTGAAGCATGCTTGCATACACTTTTGCATCACGTACTCTGGTATGGTTTTTTTCCAATAATGCGATGAATTGACTAAAGGTGTTTGCACGAGATTCGCTTATATGCTGCTCGTAAAGCTGTGGGCGGGCACTCGTTAACTTAGTTAATAACGCAGAAAATAATAAATTTAAAAAGCTCAAGTCAGTTTTTGTTAATTGGTATTCTTTGTTAATTTCTGTCAATAAAGCATCACAAGTACTTTTCGTTTGTTTTGCTAGAGAGAATGTCGGTGAATTCGATTTAAGTAAATGGCTAGGAGCAAACAAAGGCGTTTTCATTGTTGAAAAAATAGTAGTAAGAAACTCATCGGTGAAAATAATTAATTTGCCTTGTGGCTGATTAATTAAGTCAAAGGCATGTACTTGGTTTTTGTTAATGAAAACAATACTTCCTGCCTGAACCGAGTATGTATTAAAGTCGATAAAGTGTGTGCCACTTCCTTGTGTTATATACAATAAGTTATGAAAAAATACTCGATGAGGTTTTGTGGCAAAATTTATCAATTCACTGCTAGAACGCTGGTATATATCCGACAATTCAATTATTTCTATGCCTAGATCTTTATGGTTTTTAGGGCTAAATTTAATTTCAGGTATTTTCATTAATAGATCTATTAACTTATATTAGTCTCTAATTAACCTCAACTCTGGATAAGAGTTGAACAATTTGCCCAGCTAGCGATCAGATCTTTCGATTAACACGATTTTAAAGAAAACCAGATTAATTAGCTAAATTTAATCAACAGGGTCTACTTTAACAAAATGCATATCACGGTATTCATGCTTATTACCTACTTCGCGTTTAAAAGGTGTTAAATCAAAGTTTGAAACCTCGCCATTAACATTTAACTTGAAATGAATAAATGCATCGCTAGCAGCATTTTTATTATCCCAACGAATAACAAAAGAATGCTCATTAAAAGGCTCTAAAATACCCTGTAGCGTGATCATTTTAGCACTGTTAACACGTAAGCCTTTCGTGGTATTTTCAATGACAATGTCACCAAACCAAGTATCTTGGAACGTGCCTGAGTAGGCCTTATTAGGTAAAAGTGTTTTGCCTGAACCTTTAGGTTTTTTATGCTTAGCCAGATATTTTTTACGTTTTTCTGCGCGTTCTTTCTGATAATCTACTACCCAATCAATTTGTGTAGCATCAGGAATAAAGCCCCGTAAAATAGTTTGCATTACAGCTGAACGAGCCCCGGAATTGTCGCCATTATTAAGCAGAACTACACCAAGCTCTAATTCAGGAATTAAGGCCACATAAGCTTGCATGCCAGACAGGGTACCAGTGTGAGAAATAAGCACATAGCCTAAAAAGTCACTTTTACGCCAAGCTAATCCATAAGTCCTAAAATGACTATTATTGCGAGCCGCTTCTTCTTTAGATAAAGGTAAAAGGGTATGCGATTGCCACATGTTAGTTAATTGCTTAAAGCTAAACGCCGCATTGTCTGTTTCATTATTTTTTGTGTCTAATAAAGCTTGTAGCCAATGAGTCATACTACTGGCATTACAAACAATTCCGCCTGCTGCAGCTGACACAAGTGCTTGGCCATTAATGCCATTTCGTGGGATTTTAAAAAGCTTACCATTGCGCTCACCATGAGGTATGGCAACATTTGTTAGTGCTGCTTCAGGCATATCACCAGCAAAACAATTCATCTTTAACGGTTTAAAAATACGCTGGGCAACAAAGTCTTCCCATGGCATGCCGCTCACTTTAGCCACTAGCTCACCTGCGGTAATGTACATTAAATTACTGTAAGCATATTTACTGCGAAAGCTGTATTGGGGAGTGAGGTGTCGTAAGTTGCCAATAATTTCTTCACGGGTAAAGCCTGAAGGCTCAGGCCATAACATGCTATCGCCAGCACTACTCACTAAACCGCTATTATGGGTTAATAAATCTTCAATGGTGTATTCGCCAGTAACCCAGTGGTCTTGCATTTTGAAGTTGGGCAAATAATCAGTCACTTTGTCTTGCCAGTTAATTTTTCCATCATCCACTAAAATAGCCAAGCTTGCTGAGGTAAAGGCTTTACTGGTTGAGGCGAGGCGAAACAAAGTATTTTGATCAACTTTAGCCTCGGTATCCATGTCTTTGATACCGTAACCCTGTAAATGGACAACTTTATTTTTGTGGACAATGCCCACCGACATTCCTGGAATATAAAATGTGTCGCGCGCTTTTTGCACAACTGCGGCAATTTCTTTGTCGCTTATTCCATTAGCTAGCTCAACACTTGCATATGCCAAAACTGAAAACATATTGGAGAGTATAATTCCGCTAGTGAAGAGTAAACTTTGTTTAATATTTATCATAACTTATTACTATATCGTCGGTTAATGATGTAATGAAAAGGTGTAATTCAGCATTTTTATTTGCATCGGTAAATGATCCTCACCTTTGCCTTGATATTCACGTTCAGCCTCAATATTAATATAACGAATGCCATTCATTTGTGCGTAAACCGAAAGTGAGCCGTCATCTTCTTCGATATCACTAGTAACAATAGGGTCTTGTAAAACAGCATTGAACCCCTTGAACTGCATTTGTAAAAAATCTTGCTTATTAGTGACAAAAAATAAATCGTCTTCATCACCTATTAAGGGGGTTAAATTGATTAAATATTTTGCGCCAGTATTTAGCTTATGACGGTAACGTATCATCGACACGTCACCTATGCCGCCTTTACCATCATCTTTGTAGCCTTGGGTATTATTATGTACTGCTAGCCAAGTGTTTTGTTTATTTAAACCACCCATTTTAGCAATAATAAATTGTCCTAATGCTTGTGAGCGCTTAACTGCTTGTTGAAAGTCATTAGCTGATATTGCCAATTCAGGGTTAAGTTTTTTAATAGAGTCTTTTATGCCTTTAAAGGTAAAAATTCGGTTCGGATCTACCAGTATTTTTTGATTGTTAATATTTAAAGATATTTCACGTTGACCTGCTTGCCTAAGTATTAAAAAGCGTCCTTTTTCTTGGATGATTTTTTCTGCAAGATACTCATTAGCAACATGCTCATCTTCATGTGGAGCGAAAAATACCTGACGACTGGCTGTATTCTCATTACCAATCACTTCTAAATAAATATCATTTTGTTCATGAAAGACAACGGCAAGCGAGGAGGCGAAAAATAAAGATAACATCGGCTTATAATACCGCTTTCTCTTCAAGCACTAAGCGCTTGGTACTTGTATCTAAAGTAGCTAACGCACCAACAGGAATAGTAGACAAATCGTCTATATGACCAATCATTACACCACTAAGCACAGGAATATTTAAGCTTGAAAACCTATCACGTAATACTTGCTCAACGCTTAAAGATGGCGCCTCAGTCGCTTCACAATCACTACACTTCCCAAAGACGATGCCCGCTAACTGCTCTAAGCGGCCAGCTAACCATAAATGCGTTAACATGCCATCAATACGATAAGGTGCTTCTTCGACGTCTTCCAGAAATAAAATTTTACCGCGATAATCTGGCTCATAAGGGCTACCTACTAACTTCACCATTAATGATAAGTTACCACCAATAAGTTCACCGCTTGCTTTACCGGGGTGCAACACGGTTAAACGGTTATCTTTTTCTGCGGTGCCTTCCTTGGCTTGAAAGAGTGGTGGTGTTGCTAATTCGGTTGGCGCTACGGGGTTGAAGATAACCTTTTTAAAGTTTACTAAGGCATAGTCAGTAAAATTTTGTCTTGCAATAGGGCCATGAAAAGTAATTAACCCTGTACGAGCAGTAATTGCATTAAGTAACGCCGTTATATCACTATAACCGATCAATACTTTTGGATTTTTTTTGATTAGGTCATAGTTTAATAAAGGTAAAATTCGAGGGGTGCCATAGCCGCCGCGCAGACAAAAAATACCATCCACTTCTTTATCAGCAAACATGCTATTTACATCATCAGCGCGTTGTTGATCTTGTCCGGCTAAGTAACCATAACGTTGCAATAAATTTTTACTCTGTTTTACCTTAAACCCAAAAGATTTCAAAATATCGGTAGCAAAGGCTATTTCTTCATTTTCCCAAACATTACTTGCTGGCGCGATAAGGCCAATAACGTCGCCGGCTTTTAAGCGTTTAGGCTTAATTTTTTTGATGGAGTTGCTAGATTGTTGCTTAGCAAAAGCTGACGGAACCAATGTTGCTGCTACAGTAGTAGCAAACAAGGCTTTGAAGAAATTGCGTCTTTGCATAATGTTTATCTCTGATCTTTTGATGGTCTATTAACGCAATAATTCCTCATAAAGTAAAGAATAAAAGTTTTACAAATACTAACTTAGTTGAAATATAATATTGTTAGGAGTCTTTTTTTTCAATACTTCGCATTTATAGTAGGCTTGGGTATAATTAACCTAACTATCTTAATTAGATTTCTGGAATATTTATTATGATCCACAGCATGACGGCATTCGCCCGCATTGAAATTAAAGGTGACTGGGGCAATGCAGTTTGGGAAATTCGCTCGGTTAACCAGCGTTTTTTAGAAACTTACTTTCGTTTACCTGAACAGTTTCGTGGCATAGAGCCAGTATTGCGCGAGCGTTTCCGCAAACAATTAAATCGCGGCAAAGTAGAGTGTAATTTACGCTTCAATGCCAACCCAGCGGCCAAATCAGAGCTTGCGCTTAATGAAAAGCTCGCTTTACAGTTAATTCAACATGCCAACTGGGTGAACGAACAAACGTTAAATAGCCAAGTAAACCCGCTAGAAGTAATGCGTTGGCCTGGCGTAATGGAAGCGCAAGAAAACGACATGAGTGCGATTCAAAGCGAATTATTAGCCGCATTCGATACCGCTTTAAAAGACTTTATTATCGCGCGTGCTAGTGAAGGTGAAAACCTTAAAGTGATGATTGAACAACGCCTCGATGCTATCAGTAATGAAGCGGACAAAGTGCAGAAATTTATGCCAGAAGTTATTGAATGGCAGCGTAAACGTATTACCGACAAATTCGCCGATGCTAGCATTGATTTAGACTCAACTCGTGTTGAACAAGAATTGGTATTATTAGCGCAAAAAATGGATGTTGCTGAAGAACTAGATCGCTTAAATAGTCATGTTAGCGAAACGAAGAAAATATTGAAAAAAGGTGGCGCTCAAGGCCGTCGTTTAGATTTTATGATGCAAGAGTTTAATCGCGAAGCCAATACTTTGGGCTCTAAGTCAATTAACACTGACGTTACCGCCAGTGCAGTTGAACTCAAAGTGCTAATTGAACAAATGCGTGAGCAGATTGCGAATATAGAGTAACGTTTAGAGAGGTCTGGATAACGCCAAAACCCTTTACTTTTAAAGGGTTTTTTTATATCTTTAATTTGATAAAGACTGAAGTGGTCTTGTTTAATCTGGTGGGTATTGGTGGGTTTTTTGGTGGGTAATATCATCATTTAAGTTTTTTTGTCCAATTTTACCCACTACTAATGATAGAGATTGAAATGGGCAAATTAACAGTAAAGGCTATTGAAGCAAAAATTAAAGGCAAACCCGGCAGGTTTGCTGATGGCGATGGTTTGTATTTTGTTGTTCCTAAATCAGGCAAGCCCTGTTGGATGTTGAGATATACATCCAATAAAAAGCGAAAAGAAATGACTCTAGCAAAGCTGAGTGATTTATCTTTAGCGGATGCTCGCTTAGAAGCTGCTTTAAAAATGAAATAACTACGAGATGGCTTAGATCCACAAATTTCCAAAAAACGTGCAGAGCAAGCGACAATTCAAACCGTTGATGAGCTCTTTGAAGATTGGCTCCTTGGAAATATCAAAAGACTCCAATACCCAAGTATTCCTAATAAAGTTTACCGCAAAGATATTGCTCTCCACATTGGCGGCATAAAAGCCTCTAACGTGGTCGCTAGAGACATTAAAGCGTTACTTAGGGTTATTGCTGACAGGGGCAGGCCAAGGATGCGCTGATCTACTGCAAACAACTTTTTAATCACGGTATCAAATTAGATGTTATTGGTGCTAACCCTGCGAGCGCTTTTTCGATAAATGATGCTGGCGGTGTTGAAAAAAGCAAAGACCGAGCTTTAACCATTGATGAGCTTAAATTTACCTTTAAAAAATTTAGAGAGTATAGCGATAGCTTTGCAAGGGATAATTATTTAGCTTGTGCTTTATTGGTTACTTTAGGAGTGAGAAAGTCAGAATTGACTGAAGCGACTTGGGCTGAATTTGATCTTAAAATGGCTGTTTGGAGTTTACCAAATGAAAGAAGTAAGTCAGGTGTAGGAATAGACATTTCGTTGCCACCGATTGTTATTGAATGGTTGAATGAACTTAAGGTAAGGGCTTGCGGCTCTGATTATGTATTTCCTAATAGATGAGCAAGTAAACGACCATTTATGGGTCCAGATACGCTTAACAGAACTATTACCAAATTATTTGGACATGAGGCAGGAAAGAAGAAGAAGCCGCCTAATGTGATGGGGGATATGCCTCATTTTACCGTTCATGATCTTCGTCGTACTTACCGTACCTTATTGGCTATGGAAGGCACCCTAGGTCATGTTGCTGAAAGTTGTTTAAACCATAAACGTAAAGGTGTTGAGGGAACTTATAATCGACATGATTATTTTGAGGAGAGAAAAGAGGCTTTGATTAAGCTTTCCAGTAAACTTGGAAGTATGATTAATAGAGCCTAAGGTAGAGGTAATTTGAGATAATTAATTGCTGTAGTGTCATTACTAATGGAAATGTCGAACTAATAACCAAGCAACTTTGTCGCAGTGAATATATAAAACATAGCTCGGAGGGCTATGTTTTATTTATTGTTTGTACATTGTGATCTAGCGTTTTTAAAAAAAGTGGTTCTAAGGCTAAGTCAGACCTGTTCCACCCTAATAGAAAAGCGTAAATAGAAATGATTATTTCGGGAATAATATGAGATAAGCTTGGTAGAGCAATCATAAGTAGTCCTTATTTTGCTGTACCATTATTTGTAGTAAATGGCGTAAAAATTTAATTAAAATCGCTACACCCTGCTATATAATGTAAGTGAGATGTCAGTAAAAGTCAGCTTATTATACCACCTTGATTTTATTATAAATCAAGGTAATATTCCTTTCGTTAGTTAGTGATTAAAGGTCTCTTTGCAATTTAACCACATTTAACTTCCTTGCTATAGTAATCAAGGTTATTAGTATTAACCAGGCCATAGCCCCTCCGCTACTACTTGCCTTTTTTACCTGTATTGATGTAGTTGCTTCCGCTTGTGCTAGGCCATCTGAAACAGTTAACTTAAACTCAAGGGTTTGCTCACTTTCCACTTCTGGAGCAGTAAATGAAATGGTAGAACTTGTTGCATCATTAAGGTTTGCTGAAGGACCTGATACTTGCTCCCATAAGTACGTTAAGGAATCATCGTCAGCATCAGTGCTGTTTGAACTTAGCGATACTTCAGTGTTTTCTTCAAATGCCGTAACAGTGTGTTCAATAGAAATAACAGGAGCTTCATTAACATCACCAACCATCACATCGATAGTGACTATTGATGTATCACGACCATCATTTACCGTTAACTCAAATGTTAAAACTTCATCTGATGCTACCGATGGTGACTCAAATGATAACTGCTCTGTTTCTTGTCCATCAAGCTCAACGCTTTCACCACTCAACTGCTTCCAGCTATAAGTTAATTCATCATCTTCTGCATCTTGTGTATTTGAAGCATCAATAGTTAATATTTCCTTTTCTTTGACGCTTAACGAAGGCGGCAAGCTAATTTGAGGAGGGTTGTTAGGTACTTCAGTTGCCAATACACCAGGGTCTTCTACAAGCCCGTTAGCTAGACCATCGGCATCATTAGCTCCACCGTCTTCAATAAGTAATTGAAGACAATTATCACCAACACTAAGACCTACCGTATAACCGGCTGATAAAGGTGTTGGACAGTTTCCATCACTGTCTTTTAAAGCGGATGAAACGGAGTTGTTTGCATTTACAACAAAGTTAAACCAACCAGCTGCTACTGTATATTTACGATAAACAGCTCCTTCAGGAATAAATTTATTGTCAGCAAGTGGTATTACAACAGGTACAGTTTCACCAACCGACGATAATCCAGAGACATTGAAGTTAACAATGGTAGATAACGTATCAAAGTGACTATCAACCGTATTATCCATTATTGGCTGATTGGTTTCATCTGCTCCTGCAATATCACCTACATCGATAGATGCACTACCACTTAACATACCGTTCGCCGAACGGGCAACATCTCCTAAACTTAATGATAATCCATTTATCGTTTGCATTGGTCTTATGTTTTCACCTATAGGTAAACGGCTAGGGTTGTCATCGTCATCCAGATAGTCAGCAATACCGTCATTATCTGTATCAGCATAACCCTCGTCAGCATCAGAAATACCATCATTATCGGTATCTGTATCATTACTTAGTTCACCTAAAGCGGTTTCTACTTGTAGACTTGTATTCACCGACACTTCAAAAGATTCTGCCGTATTATTTTCTGTTACCTTAACAGACAAGTCATACGTGCCAGAGGTCAGTAATAATGGGGCGAACTCAAAAGTATTATCAACTCCATCGTTACCTAAATCAGCAAATGGACTATTACCTGCACTCCAAGTAATAGTATGAGTATCTGCTTGGTTCAAGTCATCAACAGTTACAGTGACTACACCACCCTTGGCATCAATTAAGCTAATAGGTTTATCTCCTTGTGTAACCGATAAACCAACGGTTGGTGATAAATTAACATCTGTTACCGTTAATATGACACTTTGGGTATTTAGTAAAACCGCATTATTTGCTGATATTAAACTTAAAGTAACTGACTCACCAGCCAATGCCGTTTCAGAAATACGTAATTCAATTGATTGGCTGGTGCCAGAATTAATTACCAACTCACCTGAAGTACTGCCAGAAAAAGCTCCGACAGCCTGATAAGATACTTTAACAGGGTAAACTGGCGCCGTACCCGAAAGTGTTACAGGAACTCTATAAAGTATACCTGCTTCAACTTCAGCATTTTGGCCAAGCTCTACATACGGATTAACTTGAATAACAATGTTTGCTTGCGTTTCATTGCCAGATATATCTTTAGCTAAAAGTTGTATGTTATGAATACCTGACGGATACAAAGTATCACCAATTATTCCCGCCAAAACCTCACCGTCAACCAAATCAGTAGCAACCGCATTAATGTCTGACGCTACATTCGTTAACAGACCTCTAGCATTTATCGTTTCACTCGCCTGAACAGAAAATTCAGGTGGAGTTGTATCAACAACATGAACCAGCTGAGTTACCGTAGATGCATTTCCACTTAGATCTTTTGCAGTCCACGTTATAGTATGCGTCCCAACCGCTAAGGGTGCATTATTATGATCAGATGTCACTTCTAGTCCATTAATGATGTTATCTGTTGCCGAAGGGGGTATTAACATCACCGTTGTGTTTTCACCTGTTGCTTCAATTGTTACATCAATAATTGCAGCAAACTCAGGGGCCTGTTCATCCCCAACTGTATTATCTAAAGGTGCTGAATCATCATCATCTAAGATACCGTCATCATCATCGTCAGTATCCGCATTATTACCTATACCATCGCCGTCAGTATCAACTGATTCACCACTATCTAAAGGGAAAGCGTCTGAGGCATCTAGTTCGCCATCATTATCATCATCGCTATCACAAGCATCTCCGCCATCATTGGTACCATCGGTATTTAACTGGTCTGAGTTGGCAATAGCCGAACAATTATCAATGCTGTCAGGAACAGTATCATTATCGCTATCGACAATGGCTTTGTTCACAGTGAATGTACCACGATGAATTGTCCACTCATCGCTATCCGCTCGTAATAAAATTTTATAACTATCGCCTGTACCTTTTAATATATTGGCATCAAAACCTATATTTCCGTTATTAGGTACATCAACAGCAAAGTTATACCAATTAGGGTCATTAATTAAGTCCATATTAAAGCCATCATCAATGTCTATTCCATCAGGGCTATCAGCCAAGACATAAAGAGACACCGTTGTGGTATTAAACTTAGAAGCATCCCAAGTAACTTTAAAAGGTTGACCAACATACAATTGGCTTCCTTTTTGTGGTGACAGTAGTGCATCTCGATAGTTATCTAATAATAGTGGCTCTTCTGAGTCATCACCATTATTAGAATCATCTATGCCGAGCAGTTTAATTTCTGCAGCAGACTTATCAATATAAAAATACTCGTCAGAATTTATACAATGCTCATCCATTAAGCTGTCGGTTATTTCATTTTTAACCTCATCAGTTAAAGCACTATTCACATCTATCTTTTTCTCGTTGTTCAGCGTAGTCCAACACAAACGCAATGGGTCAGATTCAATAGGAGACATCAAACGAATAAGATGAGTACCATCATTTTCTGCTAAGACACTAATAATAAAGCCATTATCATCAATAATATAATCAGTTGAAGTTCCAGTTACCGTATCAACTAATCCCTCTGAATACAGTGCTGTTGAATTTGTAAAAGCGAACGTTACAGCGCCATAATCATCGATTTTACCATCATTATCTCCATCATCAGAATCGGGATAAATATTATAAAGCGTTTTCCCTTGCAGCCATTCCGCCGTAAATTTCAGTTTAGCTAGTCCAACGGTAAAGGTGCCTTCATGCATTGTCCACTCACCGCTATCGGCAACGAGTAGTACTTTATGCGAATTACCTATGCTTTTTAGCAAAGCCGCATCAAAGCTAATATCACCATTATTGGCTACATCAACAGCAAAGTTATACCATTTATGCTTCTTTATTTCTTCAACATCAAAACCAGCATCGGTATCTATGCCAATAGCATTATCTTGTAAAACATACAGGTTAACTTTATCACCTAAAATATTATTAGCCGCCCAAGAAACATTAAAATTTTGAGTCTGTGTAAATTCATCTCCTTGTTGTGGTGATAATAAAGCATCACGGTAGTTAGTTAAGTCTAGGGAGTAGATCTCGGTTGAATTATTGGCTGACTCAGATTCATTTATTTCAAACGTACCACCATGAACGGTCCATTCTCCGCTATCAGATATAAGTAATACTTTATATGTATTACCGATACCATTTAATAACCCCGCATCAAAGCCAATGTCACCATTGTTAGGCATATCAACAGCAAATTTATACCAATTACGGCTTTTAATAACCTCTACATCAAAACCGCTATCAACATCGATTCCTTCTGGGTTATCGTGTAATACATACATAGCCACATAGTTACCGCCAATTTGGCTAGTTGACCAAGTAACTCTAAATGGTTGGTCTTGAACTAACCTATCACCTTCTTTTGGTGATAATAAGGCATCTCGATAGTTAGCGAGTTGTAGTGAACTAATACCTGAATTATTATCTGCTACGGTTGGTTTAGAATCATCACTATCTTTAATGCCATCGTCATCGCTGTCATTATTATTTGGTAATGTGCCTGCTAGAAATTCCTCAAAATTGCTTAAACCATCTTGGTCTAAATCGGTATCTGCATCACTAGCATCTGTAGGTTCTAAGCCATAAGTTAACTCCCAAACATCGGGAATACCATCGCCATCATCATCTAAATCAACATTATTGGCTAAACCGTCTCCATCTGTATCAAGTTGAAATCTTTCTGCATCTAAAGGAAAAGTATCAACATTATCTTTGTAGCCATCACCATCAAAATCAGGGAAGGAGCTATTATTGTTTAGCATAAAAGTAAGCTGATTGTGGTTAAATAGTTTTTTAACTACTAGTGATGTATCAAAAATAACTATACTGTCATTCACTATTTCAAGCACATTGAAAGATGATTTATTAATATCATCAAAGTAAATTTTTTGCTCTGAATCACCTGACAATAAAACTTTATGAGTACCACTTGTATAAAACCCATAGTT